>ENA-ORXR01000095-ORXR01000095.1-marine-metagenome-genome-assembly--contig:-NODE-95-length-133437-cov-9.938040_pt1 | contig 133437 bp, 105 predicted proteins | sample MGYA00237866_ERZ511479 | MGnify/ENA metagenome assembly ERZ511479 | reverse complement strand
ATAACCTTAGCACCGAACGCTGACCAACGTGGGTGACTAAAAAACAAAGCATTGATTCACATCAATGCAATGACCAGGTAGAGCTCTAATCTGTACGGATACGCAAGCATTCGACGCGTGGAGCTGCTATGCACTGTTCATTAACTGTTACCACTTTGTTTGTGTCATTTCTTCTTGCTGGCTGTTCATCCAAAACAAAAGAGGCAGATAATGACATGGACGGCATTGTGAACAGTGCTGACAACTGTCCGTTCGTATTCAATGACGATCAAGCTGACCAGAACAATAACGGCGTAGGTGATGTTTGCGAACCGTGCGAAGCTGCGACTCTATTAGCTAACAGCTTTACAACTGACCCCAATCAGTTCACTGTGCTTGACAACAGTCTGTACTTTCTTGCAGGTGATGCTCAAAGCGGTGACGAACTGTGGGCCTATGATCCTGAAGCGGGCCTGCGCCTAGCGGCAGATATAAGCCCTGGTGCTAGCAGTAGTGCTCCATCAAATTTTGCATCTGCCGAGGGAAAATTATATATGCAAGCTGATTATGCTCCGTTCGGCAAAGAGCTGGTTGTCTATGACCCAACTGCTGTCCAAACGGGTGCGACTCTGGTTAGCGACATCAACCCAGGAGATGGTGATAGTTATCCGTTTCAACTTATTGCTTTGAACAACAATCTTTATCTGACAGCTGATGACGGTTCGCACGGTAGAGAGCTATGGGTTCATGATCTTGCAGGCGGCTACACCGAGTTGGTCGATATCAACACGGGCAATCGTCCTAGCACACCCAGGGCACTGACCTTGTTCGATGAAAAACTGTATTTCATTGCCGACGACGGAGTACATGGCCCAGAACTATGGAGCCACTCGGCGGCAACGGGTGCTCTCTTGGTGGCCGATATCAGTGTTGATGGCAGCGGTCTTGGTCCACAGCTCGAACCACTGACCATTCTGGACGACAGACTTTACTTCGCAGCTAACGACGGTATCAGCGGGAGTGAGCTCTGGCTATTCGACCCCTCCACAGGTGCAAGCCAACTGACTGATATCAACTCAGGATTCGGTAGTAGCCAACCCAGAGAACTGACTGTGCTGGACGATCGAATATACTTCTGGGCATTCGATGAGATCAACAGTTGGGCATTGTGGGAGTACGACCCCGACAATGGTGCCAACCTGGTGTATGACGCCTCAGAAGAATTGGAGGAGGAACTCAGATACTTGACAGCGTTAGATCACAAGCTGTACTTCTCCGAGGGCAGAACCGAATATGGTCGAGAACTGATGGTTTTTGATCCATCGACTAAGATCACCACACTGGTTACCGATATCTACACTGGCGCATACAGCAGTCGACCCAAAGAACTGACAAGCTGGAATGGCATCTTGTACTTCACGGCTCAAGACGCAATACATGGTTTCGAATTATGGATGTATGACCCGGCAAACCCAATGGCAGGTGCCGTGATAGCAGCTGACACCTGGCCAGGGGACAAGAGCGGAACACCGCGTGAGTTCAAGCCAATGGGTGACAAACTGTATTTCAGAGCAAATAATGGGGGTGTTCAGGCAGGGTTGTGGGAATACGACCCCACATGTTCCTAACTGCCCGGCTTGAGTGTAGTGATAAAAAATGCCCATCTTCTGCAAATACTGCGAAAACTCGCCCCTCAGTTTTTAGAGAGTATTTGATTGACATCAATTGGGTTCTATCCTTGAACTGATCTACTGCTGGTATGAGTGTCTTTCACGAAAAGACTTCGGATTCTGATGATCAGCGACACCCCCAGTCGTGTGTGTCCAATGATTCGATTAAACAGAACCCGACGCGGCTTTTATCAGAAACTGTCTGGGCTGAGTCTGTTGCAAGTGTTCTGGATTGCTTAAGGGTACAGCCCGAAACTGGCCTTGGGCCACAAGAGATCTCGCAGCGACTTACAACTTTTGGCCCTAACGAGCTGGCAGAGGCAGAAACCGTATCGATCATTGGCTTGCTGTTCAAGCAATTTAAAAGTCTCATTATGGTGCTGCTAATCATTGCAGCGCTTGTGGCCTTTTGGTTCGATGACAACGCAGGCGGGCTAGCCATAATCGTTGTGATTGTGATCAACACCATCATTGCATTCAGTACAGAACTCAGTGCTGTAAAAGCCATGGCTGCTCTATCACAGCTGGAAGAGATTCGTGTCCGAGTTCTACGCGGTGGCCATTCACAACATGTATTGGCTCCGCAACTTGTTCCCGGAGATATTCTATTGGTTGAAGCAGGGGACGTTAGCCCTGCTGATTGTCGGATTATCACTGCCAACGAACTACAAGCCGATGAATCGTCATTAACAGGCGAGAGTATGCCTGTGTCAAAGACGGCTGATGGGTGTGAACCGACTACACCATTAGCCGAACGAACGTCAATGCTTTATCGCGGTACGTCGATAACACATGGAAGCGCCAGTGCGATTGTCACGACGACCGGTATGAACACTGAGATTGGTACTATCGCCAATCTGGTCGCAAACACGCAAGATGAGCCTACCCCTCTGGAGATCAACCTCAATATCCTGGCTCATAAACTAATTTGGGTGACACTTGGCATCACCGCCGCAGTCACTCTGCTTGGCACATTGGCTGGCAAGGAATTGGAGCTAATGATTGAAACAGGCTTGGCTCTGGCGGTTGCAGCCATTCCCGAGGGGCTGCCAGTCGTCGCAACGATTGCACTAGCGCGCGGTATGTATCGCATGGCGCAACAAAATGCATTAATTAATCGGCTGGCATCGGTGGAGACCTTGGGTTCTACTGGTGTTATCTGCACGGACAAAACCGGGACCTTGACTGAAAACCGAATGAGTGTCGTTCGGCTCATTTCAGCTGATGCACAATATTCCCTAAGCCACTACGAAAACGACCCTAACACTGTGACAATGCATCGCGAAAGCATCTCGCCCGATGCGCGCAGAGCGCTTGATATCGCAGTGCTTTGCAATAATGCACATGGTGCTGCAGATGCTGATAAACCCGGCTCGCAACAGTTTCATGGCGATCCCTTGGAGATTGCCTTACTTCGGGCGGGCGCAGATATGGACATTCATCGTGCAACGTTAACGGCCAGTCAGCCTAAAGTCCGTGAAGAAGCCTTCGACTCCACATCCAGAATGATGGCTACTGTTCATGAATCCGCAGAGGGTTACCGCGTTGCTGTCAAAGGCGCTCCGGAGGAAGTCATCGCAGCATCGACCATGCTCTATAACCAATCGCACTCTTCACCTCTAGACACCGAGCAACGTAACCACTGGATAGCGGAAAACAAGCGCTTGGCATCTGAAGGCTTGCGCGTTATAGCGGTTGCCGAAAAGCAAATGACGAATGCATCTTCGAATGTTTATGAAGATTTGTCACTGGTCGCACTAATTGGACTACTTGACCCACCACGTGAAGAAATTCGCGACGCCATAGAGCAATGCCACGTAGCCGGCATCCGCGTCGTGATGATGACGGGTGACCAGACAGGCACGGCAAAGCAGATCGGTATGGCGGTTTCGTTACTTGATGAAAACGATGTAGTTATTCACGGGTCAGAAATTTTGAAGCACGATAAACTTGACTCAAACGATGAGCAAAGACTGCTAAATGCCCGCGCATTTTCTCGGGTAACACCACAACAAAAACTCGAACTCGTCGAGATGTATCAGCGAACCGGGCAGGTTGTAGCAATGACAGGTGACGGTGTGAACGATGCGCCTGCCTTAAAAAAAGCAGACATGGGTATCGCGATGGGTCAGCGAGGCACCCAAGTTGCCAGAGAAGCGTCAGACATGGTGTTACTCGACGATTCGTTTACCACCATCGTCACTGCCGTTCTCGAAGGTCGGACCATATTTTCTAATATCAGGCTATTTGCACTTTATCTTCTTTCGTGCAATGTCAGCGAAGTTATGATTGTCGGTTTAGCTGCCGCATTTGGCGGTGCTCTGCCTTTGATGCCCTTGCAGATACTATTTTTGAATCTGGTCACTGACGTGTTTCCCGCGTTAGCGCTCGGTGTTGGTTCAGGCACCTCCAGACTGATGTTGGCGAAACCACGGCCGTCAACACAACCGCTGTTGGGACACTCACAGTGGATTTTTATTGTTGTGCATGGAGTAGTAATCACCGCAAGTGTATTGGCGGCCTTCTGGTTCGCGCTTTATCAATTGGACTTGTCTGGAGATGGTGCCGTGACGGTCTCCTTTTACACGCTTGCACTAACTCAGTTATGGCATGTGTTCAACTTGCGTGCAACCGGATCAGGATTGCTTAAAAATCAGGTAACCCAGAATCGTTACGTGTGGCTGGCACTACTTGTGTGCATCCTAATCTTAGCGATTGCAATGGTTATTCCAGGGTTTTCACAAGTGTTAAGCTTAACCAACATCGGCAGTGAGGGTTGGTTGTTGGTTGGGGTTGCAAGCACGCTTCCGTTGCTAGCGGGTCAATTAATGATTTATTTGCGACTACGCTTTGCTGTTCGAGACGAGGTCTAAACACACTTCGTTAGCTATGGATAAAGCTTACCCCGTCTATCTGTTTTATTGATCTATATCAACAGTCATCTACCCAACGCACTTTAAGCTCAACTAGAAAGTCCACCCAACACATTAACCGATCCATTGGATCTTAGGAGTGCGCCATGCCAGATGTTACCGACCTGTTTAATAAGGCAACCAACGAAATTGAGCGAATGCTCAGTACCAAAACCGTAGTGGGTGAACCAATCACTGTTGAAGGCAACACATTAATACCACTGGTTAATGTCGGATTTGGATTTGGTGTTGGCGCTGGGGAAGGGTCTGAGCCACATAAAGGCGCGGGCCAGGGTGGCGGCACAGGCGGTGGAGGCGGTGTGAAGCCGGTGGCATTGATCGTCATCAACAAAGACGGTGTGCGGATGGAGTCGATTAAATCAGGCACGGCGAGTGTGCTTGAAAAAGCTGCAGAATCACTGGGTAAAGTCGCGACCAACAAATACAACGGCGACTAATATTGTGCTGCAATGTTAGTGGCGGGTTTAGCGTTGGTTTTGTGTGTCGGATTGTTGTTATGCATTCCGATCACGCTGAAGTTTCGTATACAGCCTGAGCAAATGCGTCACCCAACTTACACGTGGGTGTGGTTGTTCGGTCTTGTACGAATAGACAAACTCGATAGCCGGAACAAGAAGTTAAAAAGTCCAAAGCAAAAAAGAGGAAAAAAAAGTCACTCAAAATCAAGTGCGGTTGCGTTTCGATTAATTCGTCAGAAAGCATTCCGGCGACGTATTGTGAAATTTCTCTCTCAGCTGATTAATTCGGTTAAACGCAACAACATCCGGTTACAAATGACTATTGGCTTGGATAATCCAGCGGACACCGGTTTGCTTTGGGCGATAATTGGACCTATTTCGGGCTGGATGAGTACGATCGAGGATACGAATATGGTCATTGTCCCTGATTTTAGTGATGATGTTTTTGAAATCGATGGGCGCGGCAGTTTGAGTTTTATTCCTTTGCGTATGATCATTCTTGCGGCTGCGTTGGTGTTATCACCGGTTGTTTGGACATCCGTGGTGCGCGCACGCAGCGCAAATTCTTAGATTAAAAATTAATGAATTATTGATAAATAGATAATGGATAATTTCCGCGCAAATATCGTGTTTAAAGACACTGATATGTCCGTCGTGGCGGTGCAATCAACGTCGTATCAAATTGGATCTTTAGCGCAGAACCTTATACACGTCTTTGGTTGCATCGAACCGTATGCAATTTTGGTTTGTAGAGAAAACGATCTTTGCGTGCTTGATATGGATTCAAATCCAATTAGTATCGAACAGCTAAGACAAAGCGTACCTGAATTAGACACTCTACTAGAACCATTGATTTTACCACCACTGCACTTGTTGTAATTGCTTTCCTACACCATCCAACACAAACTACCTATTATCTATACGACATCGACCTTGCCGTTACCGCTTACTGTAGTATTCAACTTGTGAATTAGCAATAGTTCAGGTGCTATATGAATACGCACACAACACTGAATGTGCAAATCGAAGGCATGAGCTGCGCCTCTTGCGTTAGGCGAGTGGAGAAAGCCATTGCCTCGGTGCAGGGTGTAATCCATGCAGCAGTGAATCTTGCCAGTGAGACCGCAGTAATCAAGCACGACAACTCGATGAACCCACTAGAGTTAGTTCAGTCACTGACTGATATCGGCTACCCGGCTGTTCTGGAAACCACAACGCTCAATATTGATGGCATGAGTTGCGCATCTTGTGTTGGGCGGCTTGAAAGAGCATTAAGCGCTGGAAAAGGCATTGTGGCGGCGTCTGTAAACTTGGCGACGGAGACAGCTCAAGTCCGTTACTTCGCTGGCACTACCACCATCGCTGATATTACCGCGCTAACTATAGCTGTTGGGTATCCAAGCGGCGCCATCTCCAATCATCAATCAAGCAAAGAAGATCGCAAAGCTGCTGACATAACACGCCTGCGAAAACTAACTTTTCTTGCAGCCGCACTCGCGCTTCCCGTGTTTATTATTGAGATGGGCACCCATTTGATTCCCGGCATGCACCACCTGATCAGTACCACCATTGGCATGCAAAACAGTCGTTGGCTGCAGTTCGTACTGACAACCATTTTATTGCTTGGTCCGGGTTTGCAGTTTTACACTAAAGGCTTTCCAGCATTGCTTAAAGGCGCGCCAGATATGAACTCTTTGGTTGCTCTTGGCACCTCTGCCGCCTACGGTTTTTCACTGGTATCGACATTTGCACCTCACTGGTTACCAGCAGGTACGGCCAATGTATATTTTGAAGCGGCAGCTGTCATTGTTGTGCTCATTTTGCTCGGGCGATATCTGGAAGCGCGCGCTAAAGGTCGCACTGGTGTTGCGATAAAAAAACTAATAGGGCTACAGGCAAATTCCGCTCGAATTGAACGAGATGGTGTGCTTTTTGACATCGCGCTGGATAAGATCGTCAAGGGTGATACCGTTCATGTGCGCCCGGGTGAAAAAGTGGCAGTTGATGGAGTGGTGTTATCGGGCTCATCTTACGTTGATGAAAGTATGCTAACCGGTGAACCAATACCAGCAGAAAAAAGCAATGGTGACGACGTTGTTGGTGGCACAGTCAATGGCACAGGAGCATTGACGTTTCGTGCCACAAGAGTAGGCAAGGATATGCGACTTGCGCAGATTATCGCCATGGTTGAGCACGCACAGGGGGCAAAACTACCTATCCAAGGCATAGTGGATAAAATTACGGCCTGGTTTGTTCCAGCTGTCATTCTTGCGGCACTGTTAACAATTACTGTGTGGTTTTTATTTGGGCCAAGCCCTGCACTAAGTCGTGCGCTGGTTGCAGGAGTCGCGGTGCTGATTATTGCTTGTCCCTGTGCAATGGGACTGGCAACACCAACCTCAATCATGGTAGGTACAGGACGAGCAGCTGAACTCGGCGTATTGTTTCGTAAGGGGGATGCTCTGCAGATGCTTCAAAAAACATCAGTTGTGGCAGTGGATAAAACTGGCACCTTAACGATGGGGCGCCCCGAAATGACTGACTTCATTGTCGCTGAAGGATTTGTCGAGAACGATGTTCTGCAACTTGTCGCAGCAGTGGAAGCACTCTCCGAACATCCTATAGCAGCATCCATTGTACAGGCAGCATCCAACAGAGATCTTGATCTACCGAAGGTGCAAGACTTTAACTCAGTGACAGGCTATGGCGTACAAGCGCGAGTGGAGGGCTATCGCATTCTTATCGGCGCTGATCGATACCTGCAACAAGAAGGCATTGCTCTGGGCGCTCTTAAAAACGAGGGAACAGCGCTGGCTAAGCATGGTAAGACGCCACTCTATGCCGCCATTAACGGGCGAGCCGCTGTCGTTATTGCCGTTGCTGATCCGATTAAAGAAAGTACGCCAGCAGCAATTAAAGCGCTTCACGCCATGGATTTAAAAGTGGTCATGATTACCGGAGACAATAAAAACACAGCCAATGCGATAGCCACTGAATTGGGTATAGATCATGTCATTGCTCAGGTTGCGCCAGAAGGTAAAGTGAACGCATTGGAAGAATTACGCAGTAGCAACCAACTGCTGGCGTTCGTTGGTGATGGAGTCAATGACGCGCCGGCTTTAGCCGTTGCCGATGTCGGTATCGCAATTGGTACCGGCACTGATGTGGCTATCGAGGCGGCCGATGTTGTATTGATGTCGGGCGATTTAAAAGGCGTGGTTAATGCATTCGATATTAGCCAACGCACTATGCGCAACATTCGGCAAAATTTATTTTGGGCGTTCGCCTACAACATTCTCTTAATACCGATTGCAGCCGGTATTCTATACCCCATAAACGGGATGATGTTGTCTCCTATATTAGCCGCAGCTGCCATGTCGCTGTCTAGCTTTTTTGTCTTGAGCAATGCTTTGCGATTGCGCTTTATCAAACCTGTTCTTCGCGATTACAGCAAAAGATGAACATTTAGTTATTCAAGTATTTTCGGACATTTGTAGCTATTATGTATCGGTCGCCTATGCATGCCGAGTGAGTATCGTGCCTTGAGCGTACGAACCTGTTTCAGTTCACATGCATTCACACTTTGTAAAGTCATATACTGGGGATAGATGTAGTGGCCGATATTATCTCGTTTATCAATACAATTTAAATTATTTATTGCTTGTCATTGGCTTGGGCGCTGTGCTTTTTTCCAGCCCGCTGGCTGGGTATGATTGTTGGCAAGATTAAACAGTACGTGCTCGAATTTAAGTCGACAGATCAAGCCACGGCCATAAACGCAGCCGAAATCGCTGTAAATAATCCAGACGATACAATGACATCATCTACGCAAGCTGAAACATCGCAGAGCGATTCGAAGGGGACCGGACTAAACTTAGATGTTCGCAAGTTTACGTTCAGAAGAAGTGATGGGGTCTTGGAAGCAGTGTACTTTAAAGTCGTATTTAGCCACGCGTCGCGAGTCCGGCTAGAACCCGTAGCAATCACGCCCGGTGCCTAGACAGCCGCCGTCGCTAGCGTAAAAATTACAATCAACAATCATGGGTGTTATCAAATACACACAATTAGATAATAATGAGTCATTTGATCGGGCTAACTAAAATTGCCTGAATTCCGATAGACTGCCTTCAAAGCAAACAGGCAACGATAGTCCGCCTATCGACTTGTGTTCCCATTCATTTAATTCCAGAAGTGATATTCGGTATGGCAGCATTTATCGAGCTATGTATAGTTGGCACCGGTCCACGCGGTCTTGTGGCTCTGGAGCGATTAATTGCTGCGGCAGCCAGTTTGGAAAAACGCAGCCACTTGAACATAACGTTGTTTGAGAGTAGTGCTTACCCTGGATGTGGGCCAAACTATGCAACTGATCAACCCAGGTGTAACCTGCTCAACGTACCGCTTCGTGAAATTCCGATGCCACCCAGATCATCGGTAGATGGCCCTATAAGTTATTCAGAGTTTTCTTCTTATCAGCAGTGGCATGATGCACAAGAGCACGATGCTAATGACAGTGCGAAGGATATTTTTCCAGCAAGGGCCGATATCGGTAGCTACCTGCAAGCAAGGTTTCAGTCAATATTGGACGCTAATCCATCCACCGTTACGCTGATTTGCGAAGAGGTAGTGGCCGCTGAACAACGAGGAGGACAATGGCATCTGCGAACGAATAATTCCACACAGCCATTTAAATTCGACGAGGTACTACTCGCTATTGGTCATCAGCCTGCGCAGCATGATACAAATGTGGAACGTTGGATAGAAGCTGCATCCAAATCCAATAATTGCTTTTTTTATCCGCAGCCCTACCCGAACCAAACGCTTATCGACTCAGATGTGATTGATAGCACCAGTGTCGTCGCGCTACGCGGAATGGGTTTGAGTATGATAGACGTGGTCAAGTCATTGACGCTAGGTCGCGGTGGTGCGTTTATTATCGATGATGCAGCAACAATCACAATGCGGTACCAAGCCAGCGGACGAGAGCCAAAGTGCCTTGTGCCATTTTCTCTGGATGGACAGCCCATGGCACCTAAACCCATCAACGCTATCATAGATTCCCGTTTTAATATTCCACAAGCTACAACCCGAGCTCTGGAAAGCTCGCTCAACGCCGATGACAACAATTTCACCGAAAATAAACTACGCGATTGTTTAATAAAGTGTGTTAGTACAATTGCGAGTGCTGTATTCCTTAAACAGGAAGCTTTTTTTCCGGCGATGTCAGTAGAGCTGGACATGGACCCGGAAGTTGTCGCTAATTTGGTGAAAAATTGGTTGATGGATGAGCATTTTTCTCACGCTTTAATAACCGATATCACAGCGCCAACCGAACAAACCATGCAACTTTTTCTTGATATGGCAACAGGCAATCGGATACCGAGCCTGGACTTTTGTGTGGGCCAGGTGTGGCGCAAATTGCAACCCACATTTTACGCATGCTTACGCTTTAGGCATTTCGATGCGGAAGTCATTGAGGCTGCGATGACATTAGATCAGCGAATGAAGCGTTACGCATTTGGACCGCCTGCTGATGCCATAGCAATGTTGATTGCCCTGCATAAAACTAAAATACTTTTATTCAAAATTGCAGATGATCCGGAAATAAAGTCGACTGATAAAGGCTGGACTCTGCACGACGATAATGATGCTATTGTTGCTAATATAATGGTTAATACGGTCCTGGACCAAGCGCAACTTTCCAGGACGAATAGCGATTTAGTGGTCCAGTTAAATAATGATGGACACACGCAGGCTGTGCATGAGTCATTGGGTGCAAAAGCAGAAAAAGATGGTAGTTTGATTAGTGCAAGTAAACCGTCCGAAGGATTATACGCTGCTGGTCGGCTTATTATGGGTTCTGTTTTTGAGGCAGATGCACTGCTGTGCTGCTTCGGGGATGACATGACCCACTGGGCAAGCGGAGTTTTGTCGCGCCAGCGCCACAAAACCCTGGGCACAAACTAATAACAGACAAGCATAGAGAAACCGACCCACCCATGCTTAAGGAAACAACAGACTGGTTTCAGCGCGAAAACTGGCGTGTTTTTGAGTTTCAGAAGAGTGCATGGAAAGCCTGGCACAATCAGGAATCCGGGCTGATACATGCTCCGACTGGCAGCGGTAAAACATTGGCAGCATGGCTTGGTCCGGTGCAAGCCGCAGCCGACGACCCTGAATTTATAACCGGTTTACGCGTACTTTGGATCACGCCGCTGCGGGCTTTGGCCGGTGACACGCGTGAAAATCTTCAATACGCGTGTCAACAGCTGGGTTTAAGTGTAAATGTGGAAGTTCGCACCGGAGACACCAGCGCACATCAGCGCCGCAAGCAACGTGAAAAACCACCATTTGCACTGATTACCACGCCCGAGAGTTTATCCTTATTGCTCAGCTATAGCGATACCGATCGAACCTTTAGTCATGTTGATACCATTATTGTCGATGAATGGCATGAGTTACTGGGTAGCAAACGCGGTGTGCAATTAGAGCTGTGTCTCGCGCGGCTGCGAGCGACAAAAAAACAATTACGTGTCTGGGGGCTTTCGGCAACATTAGGCAACCTGGGCCAAGCCATGCGCTGCCTTTTAGGTCCTGACACCAATGGTACGCTTATAGAAGGTGTGCAATCAAGAGAGATTCAAGTTGAGACACTGCTGCCCGAAAATATGGCAAAGTTTCCGTGGGCTGGGCATCTCGGTCTAACGCTGGTTAATCCAGTTATTAAAGCCATAGATGAATTTAACTCCACCTTGTTATTCACCAATACGCGGTCGCAAGCCGAACTATGGTTTCAGGCACTGCTAGCTCAGCGGCCAGACTGGCTAATGACTCTGGCGCTGCATCATGGCTCGATTGATCGTAAGCTGCGGCAAGATATTGAAGACCGTTTACGTAGCGGTGAAATCAACTGCGTTGTTTGTACATCATCGTTAGACCTTGGTGTAGATTTTTCTCCTGTCGATCAAGTTATTCAAGTTGGTAGCCCAAAAGGCATTGCACGCTTGATGCAACGCGCCGGTCGAAGCGGACACCAACCCGGCGCTGTCTCCCGAATTGTTTGCGTACCTGCTCATGCCTTCGAACTGGTTGAGTTTGCTGCGGCAAGACGAGCATTAACGCAAAGCCAGATTGAATCACGCGAACCGTTGCGGCTGTCTTTAGATGTGCTTTGTCAGCACTTGGTTAGCATTGCACTTGGCACAGGTTTCATTGCGCAGCCCATGCTTAAAGAGGTTCGCAACACCCACGCATTTGAACACCTAAGCGATGAACATTGGCAATGGGTGCTGGATTTTATTACTCGTGGTGGTCACGCCTTACAAGGATACCCGCAGTACCATAAAGTCGTTGAGGTGGCAGGTGTTTACCGCGTCATGAATGAGCAAATCGCCAAGAAACATCGCATGAGTATCGGCACCATAAGTAGCGATGCCAGCATGTCTGTGGCCTTTCGTGGCGGTAAACGGCTGGGGACCATTGAAGAATCTTTTATAACAAGGTTGAACCCGGGTGATGTCTTTCAGTTCGCCGGGCGTCGGCTTGAGCTGATTATGACTCGTGACATGGTCGCTTACGTAAAGTTGGCAACTAAGCGAAGCCGCTGGATACCGCGATGGAATGGCACAAGACTACCTTTGTCAACACAATTAGCTGACAACGTTTTACAGACGCTGCAATTATGGCAGCAAAATAAAACCAATGACGTAGAACTCAGTGCTATAAGCTCACTTTTGATGGCACAAAATACCTGGTCGAGTTTACCGACGCCAGAGAATTTTATAATAGAGATAACTCAAACTTCCAATGCTTATAGTTTGTTTTGTTTTCCATTTGCGGGTCGCCTGGCACACGAAGGACTGGCAATGCTGGCTGCCTCCAGAATGACGGAAACCACAGAGGCCACCTTTACATTGTCCTCAAACGACTATGGGTTCGAACTGCAAAGCCCTGAACCAATCGATATCGATATTGAATCCTTGAGTAAGATTTTATCCACAGAGAATTTGCACGATGATATAATGAAAGCGATAAACACCAGCGAAATCACCAAGCGGCAATTTCGCGATATCGCCAGAATATCCGGACTGATTTTTGAAGGCTATCCGGGCCGCGGAAAATCGTCAAAACAAGTGCAAGCCAGCAGCTCGCTCATCTACGAAGTACTAGAAAATCATGATGCTGAAAACCAATTGTTGCATCAAGCCAGACGCGAAGTACTCGAAGCGCAACTGGAATACCAGCGTATTGAGTCAACGTTACTACGTTTACAATCCAGAGAATGGCAGCTATACCATCCTGGAAAACTGACACCATTAAGTTTTCCACTGTGGGCTGAATCACTACAGAGTCAAACCATCTCATCTGAAACATTCCAGAAACGTATTGAACGAATGCTTGAAAAACTCGAATCGACCATTGAAGAAACCCTGGAATCGTGAAAAAGACTTGTAAGAAAGATTCGTGAGAAAGTCGCATGAAAAAAACGCGTGAATAAGCTGCGTGAATTCGAACAACAGTGTTTTCTGACAAGCTGTTGCGATATACCACTATTACTGCACCCACAGCGAGCCGTCTATTGGGCCGCGCAGCAAACACTGCTAGTGGCCGATGTTCACTTAGGGAAAGAGCAAGCATTCGCTCGTGCAGGCAGTGCTATTCCTGCGGGTCCCAGCGAAGCGGACATTGACAGACTCAGCGACCTGGTTGAAAAAAGTGGTGCCGCGCGACTGCTTGTTCTGGGAGACCTGATACATGCACGCCCCAAAAGCTCAGAGAGTTGGCTGCGCAATTTGAGCCTGTTTCTGGATAAGCACAAGCAGCTCAGCGTTGAGGTAGTGGCAGGCAACCACGATAAACCGGCAGGCCAACAGCTAATCGACGATCGCATTCGATGGCATCAACACCCCCTGCACGAAGGCGCTCTGGTATTCCAGCACGAACCTGGTACTGACCCGCGAGGACATGTAATGTGTGGACACATACATCCTTGCTATCGGCTCACTGTTAGTCGCAATGATACCGTCCGCGCACCGATATTCTGGTTCGGTCAACAGTATTCGGTGTTACCTTCATTTGGTCAATTTACTGGTGGCTATACTGTGTCGCCAGCTAAACATGATCGTTTATACATGGTAGGGCCAGACTGCGTCTTGCCAGCTTACGGACATAAGTCCAGTGTTACTGCAACGAAGCTCTTGCAAAGCAGTTAACCAATAAACTTAATTAGTACGACTGGTGCGTGTACTTAGTTTTTTGATTGTGATTTTGTCGCGTTGATTTTTCTTGCCCACCTTGGCGGTGTAGACGGTTCTGCCGACAACATGGATTGCTTGCGAACCGGAGCCTCTGATACTAACGCAGAGATCTGATTGGTCTCTGGCATATTTCGCCAATACTTGCGTGGCATTTCAGCGTTCATTGCATTGAGCTTCATTCGTCCTGGATTGAAAATGCTTGCGTAATAGGTATCCCACAATGCAACGACACCGTCGTGCGTTTCCGGTTTTTCTGGAATCAAGTTGTAGTCTACGGTTAACTGCGCTTTATCCCAAAAAATGGACCCGATTGGGGTCGCAATGGTCCACACCGTATTGCTAAACCGCTTTTTAAAAAATTCTGCTGCCAGGGGTAACACATGATGCTCGGGTTCAAACCAGGCGTAATAAACAGGCTCTGTCTGGCAGTCAGTTTCAATGTTAGTTTTAGTGTTAGCGTCAGCGCTAATTTCAGCGTTAGCCGCAGTGTCAATGTACTGGGGCGAGTTCTTTGCCGGTGAGCAACAATCAAAGCGCACGAAGGCAGTCATTTTATGCAGGTCACGGCGTACCGCTTTGCAAAACATGTTCAGCTTTTTTACATCGGCATCCATTGCCAAATCCAAAAGGTAACGCTCATTGTGGCTGAGTCGCCACAGTATGCGATATAGCAATCCAAACTTACCTGCAGATGCGTGACACATAGCGAGTTTGCTTCGACGAATGAACTCGGCTGGTACCATGACTGTAGCTGAATCCGTTGCCATGGAATTTTGCGAATCGGGCACGCCGCTAAATTGATCATCTGCGGTTGTACTGCCTGATGCTGGAGTCGACTCTGAAAACAGATCAGGTTCGCTATCGACGCTGTACCACTCAACATGTTTGGGATGCACACCGCTCTGAATCAATTTTTTGGCCTGTGCACGCCACTGTTTACACGAACAATTAGCGGGTAAATTTACGATGGTCATTGTTATGCGAATAACCTCATTTGACCCGGTATTGTATTTTTTATCCCGGTTAGTAATCGATCCCTGAGCGCAAGACTGTCGATAGCAGAACCGGGATGCCAGTCTGCTGCCTCCACAAACGGTAAGCTTCGTTTTGTGGCGGAATTCATGCCTTGTAAATCGGACAAGCGTATTCGGCAATGCGTGCGGGCCTGTAAAATACGTTTGACAGTGGTAGTGCCAAACCCTGGCACTCTTAGCAATTTTTCACGACAATCTTTATTGACATCGACAGGGAAAAATTGCCGGTTAGACAGTGCCCAAGTGGATTTGGGATCCAAATCCAGATCTAGCATTCCGTCTTTGAGCGCGCTTGAGATTTCCGGAACTGAGAATCCATAAAATCGAATCAGCCAGTCTGACTGGTATAGACGATGTTCTCGAACCAATGGTGGTTCTACCAAAGGCAGTTGCGCACTGGCATCTGGAATAGGACTAAATGCTGAGTAATAAACTCGGCGTAACCGATGGTCTGTGTAAAGTTGATTGCTGCGCTGCATTATTTGACTGTCAGTTGACTGGTCAGCTCCGACAATCATTTGCGTGCTCTGGCCAGCACCGGCGAATTTCGGGGCACTGCGTCCAGTCATTGATTTTTCCGTGGATGCATCGATGCTGGTGCGGATGCGCGCCATGGCTCGATCAATACTGGCCGCGTTTTTCTCCGGTGCAAGCGTGCGCAAGCTAGACGCTGAAGGTAACTCTATATTAATGGACAGCCTGTCGGCATAACGTCCGGCCGACGCGAGTAATTCGGGGGCGGCATCCGGTATAGTTTTCAGGTGTATGTATCCACGAAAGTCGTGCTGCTCTCTGAGCTGCCTGGCGATGTGGACTATCTGCTCCATGGTGTAGTCTGGGGACCGAATAATGCCAGACGACAGAAATAGCCCTTCAATGCAGTTGCGTTGATAAAAAGACAGCGTGAGACGTATGACTTCATCAACGCTGAACCGTGCTCTGGTTACATTGCTGGATTTTCGGTTGATGCAATAGTGGCAGTCGTAAACACAATAATTGGTCATCAGTATTTTAAGCAGCGATATACATCTGCCATCAGGCGTATATGCATGACAAATTCCTGTACCACCTGCCGACCCCATACCAGTGCCTGTGGTTGAATCCCTGCGTGTCGCGCCGCTGGACGCGCATGAGGCATCATACTTGGCTGCATCAGCCAGAATCTTGAGCTTGCCGTTGAGGGTTACTGGCTTCGGTGCGATCAGGGGTTGAGATTCCATGCTTGAGTGGATTTTGTCCAGTTGCAATTATACCGGTTATTTATACAGTATATACCATTTTCTTTCACAATCAACACTGTCGTATTCAGTAACCAGCACGCGGTAAAAATTACAATCGTGCACATGGCCTATGACGTAACTAACGCAGATAGTGAATAATCAATTAATTGATGTATCTGTGTATTTAAAAGATAAAGAGCGATATAACGAAGGCAGACCCAATATAATCATGCACACCAGCAGTGACAATAATGCCTTGATCAAGGCGACGGCTAATGGCTTGGTTTGTGAAGCAGGTGAGTTCGTAATCGATCCCTGGGAGCCTGCTGAGCTGGCGTTAATCACCCATGCCCATGCTGATCATGCTCGGCCCGGTTCCAAGCGTTATATAGCAACCCCAGACAGCGTAGCCTTGCTCCAGCGCAGACTCGGCGACAACATTAATATACAGGCAGTCAATTACAACGAATCTATAAAGTTGGGTAACACCAGCGTATCCTTTCATCCAGCCGGTCATGTGCTTGGTTCAGCCCAAATTAGAGTAGAGCAGGCAGACGACGTCTGGGTGTTCACTGGCGATTTCAAGCGTGATTTCGACCCGACTTGCTTGCCGTTTGAATTGGTGCAATGCGATACCCTGATTACCGAAGCTACTTTTGCTTTACCAGTCTACCGTTGGCAGAGCGGTCGAGAAGTTGCAGCTGAAATCGCGCATTGGTGGAACCTCAATATAGATGCGAATCGACCCAGTGTGCTGTTTTGTTATTCACTAGGTAAAGCGCAGCGTGTGCTCGCGGAGTTGATGCACTTTACTGATCGTAGCGTATTTCTACACGGCGCAGTCGCGCCACTAACACAGATTTATCGTGACGAAGGCGTGTCAATGCTACCAACGCAGCAGTTGGATTTAAAAGAGAAAAGAAACTACAACGCCGAGTTAATTATCGCGCCGCCTGGTGCTGCGGGTTCCACGTGGATGCGCCGGTTTAAAGGTGCATCAACCGGGTTCTGTTCAGGTTGGATGAGAGTGAGGGGTAATCGACGCAGACGAGGTTACGACCGTGGCTTTGTTTTATCTGATCATGCCGACTGGTCAGCGCTTATTCAAACAATTACAGAGTGTGGGGCGTCCAGGATTCTAACGACGCACGGACAATCAGAAACACTGGTTCGTTATCTGCGTGAGCTTGGTTACGATGCCAGCGAGCTGACCACCCAATTCACCGGTGACGATGCTGAACCTGATGCAACTCATCAACAAGCCGCGACAGGTTCCAGTGGTAAAGATAAATCATGAAACAATTCGTCGCGTTGTTTCAGAGTATCGATCAGACAACATCCACTAACCTCAAGAAAGATGCAATTGCCGAGTACCTGTCAGAAGCCAGTGCCGAAGATGCTGCCTGGGTTATTTACTTTTTATCCGGACACAGATTAAAACGGTTAATTGGAGTTCAGCAGCTCAAGGAGTGGCTGTATGAACATGTGGAGTTGCCTTTCTGGTTGATCGACGATACTTACTCAAGCGTCGGTGACCTGGCTGAAACTATCGCATTATTAGTGGATCCAACCGATCTGCCTGATCCGACGGGTATGCCTGATCCTATAGGTCCAACCGAAGGACAATCGCTATCGTTATCTCAATGGGTAACGGAAAGGATACTGCCACTAAGATCGATGGAGCTGGAAAAGCAGCGAGAACTGGTTACTGGTTGGTGGTCCTCACTGGACTACAACACATGCTTTATCGTTAATAAACTCTTGACCGGTGCGTTGCGAATCGGCGTATCGCAATCTCTGGCTGCTGCTGCCCTGGCCCAACATTCCGATCTGCCCAAAGCGACTATTCTCCATCGGTTGATGGGTAAATGGGAACCCAGTGCAGAGTTTTATCTGCAACTAATCAGTGCTGACGATGGTGCAGCTGCTATCTCGCGACCTTATCCTTTTTGCCTGGCGTCGGGATTAGAAGCTGAACCAGAATCACTTGGTGATGTCGCTTTATGGCAGGCAGAGTGGAAATGGGATGGAATCCGAGCGCAAATAGTGCGCCGTGATGGACAGTGCTTTATCTGGTCTCGCGGGGAGGATTTAATTGAAGCGCGGTTTCCAGAAGTTTTAGCACAAGCCATGCTGCTGCCGGATGGTACTGTGCTTGATGGCGAAATACTCGCGTGGTCACCAGAGCACGGTGTTATGGAGTTCTCTCAGCTACAACGACGGATCGGCCGAAAAACAGTTGGTAAAAAATTACTAGCGGATGTGCCCTGTGCGTTTCTTGCCTACGACTTGCTTGAATTAGATGGGCTTGACATACGACAACAACCGTTAGTCGACCGGCGTACCTCACTAGAGTCGCTGATGAGCAAATTCCCCTCTGGTTTAAAAATCTCAGATACTTTGTCGGACCTGGAATGGCAGGCACTAGCAAAGCTAAGGGCTGAATCACGAGCCAGGAGGGTTGAAGGACTTATGTTGAAAAGGCTGGATTCGGATTATGGCACTGGTCGTAAGCGAGGCAGTTGGTGGAAATGGAAGATTGAGCCATACACTGTCGACGCGGTGCTGCTGTATGCGCAAGCTGGTCACGGGCGTCGAGCTAATTTGTATACCGATTACACATTCGGGGTTTGGTCAGACGACGATCTGGTGCCCATCGCCAAAGCGTATTCCGGACTAACCGATAAAGAGATTAAAACACTTGATGGCTGGATACGTAAACACACAACCGAACGATTTGGGCCAGTGAGATCAGTCGAAACAGCGCAAGTGTTTGAACTTGCATTTGAGGGTATTAATCGCTCGACGAGACACAAATGCGGGATTGCCGTGCGATTTCCACGCATAGTACGATGGCGACAAGATTTAAACCCGAAGGATGCGGATACGTTGCAACAGCTGACAGACCTTTTACAGGGTCCCTCGGCTCAGGAAAAGGTGTGATAGTGGTCCCCATGCCGAAATGTTGTAATTTTTACTAAATCAATTATCTCGATTGCGGTGGCGTAACCGAGCTGATTTAATCGTCTGACTTACACGAAAATTTTAAGATCCGCCTGGCTAACAGGAAGATGCAGGAGTAACACGACGATGACGAAGAAGGACACCACAGAGCTTCACACCAAAGTAGAATTTTGGGATAATCTTAAAGAAGTGCACGCCGTCATGCTGACGATAGAATCCTCTGGCCAGCACCCGCAACCTATGGCACCACAGTTAGATCCAGATTCAAATTCTATCTGGTTTTTTACTAATCGCGAAAGCGATTTATTTGGTGCACTGGCCACATCAGAGTTGGCTCGCTTGATTTTCATTGGCAAAAATCACAATTATCACGCCAGTGTCAGTGGTTCGATAAGAGAGAATAAAAATGCTGACAAGGTAAACGAGTACTGGAATCCTGTTATAGCGGCCTGGTTTGATGGTGGCAAAGATGACCCAAACATGACACTTTTACAAATGAACTGCACTGAAGCAATTATCTGGGCGTCAAGCGGAAACCCGATAAAGTTCGCATGGGAAATCGCCAAAGCAAACCTGAAAAACGACGACCCTGACATAGGTACACGCACTATCATTCGATTCTAACCAGTTTTACGCATCAAAGACCAAAGGATAAAGACATGTCAAACCAAGATAAAAATAATACGAACAACTCCAAAAATTCAAAACGTGACAAAGATGAACCCAACAAAACGAATGTGTTCCCTGAAAACAAGAGTTCGCGAAAAGATGAAGATGAGAAAGGCGGCAACGATAATAACAATGACAACTCAGATACGGTACTGGCTGAGATTAATGGGCCCGCTGACGACTCGTAGGCAAGCTTACTTAGCTCCCGGCTAGTATGGATAAGTTAATAAACCTCGTCTATTCGGATCTGACAACCCCGGGCTACAGTCGTCGTAAAGCGGGAAGAGGTTTTTTCTACGTCGGAAAAACCGGCCGAAAATTGAAAGATCCAAGAATAATAAAGTATTGTAAGTCACTGGTGATACCACCTGCATGGCAAGAAGTTTGGATCTCATCTAATCGAAACGCACATATCCTGTCCACCGGGCTCGATCAAAAAGAACGAAAGCAATACATTTATCATCCTGCGTGGTCAGATCATCAGAATCAGATTAAATTCTCAGAGCTTCTGGACTTCGGGAAACGCCTGCCTGTAATCCGTGAGGCTGTCGAGAAGGACCTTAACAAAAGAAAATTTTCCAAGCGGCGTATTGTGTCGGCGGTTATAAGAATGATCGATTCAACACTGATTAGAATTGGTAACGAGACTTACAGCAAAGAAAATAAAACTTACGGTGCAACCACGTTGCTTGAGCGGCATGTCGATGTTTCGGGCAAAACTGTGACACTGGATTTTCGCGGAAAATCAGGCAAGCAACGGCAACTCGATGTTACTGACGCTAAGCTGGCGCAAACAATCAGGTTTTGCCAAGAGCTACCTGGCCAGAGATTGTTTCAGTATTTGGATAACAATGAGAAAATTGAGCGAATCAATTCGGCCGACATCAACGATTATCTTAAAGAGGTCAGTGGCGCAGATTTCACGGCAAAATCGTTTCGGACATGGGGTGGCACTGTGTTGGCCTTAGACTATGCTGCTGATCAAGCCAGCCCCAAGGACGTCAGAAAAAAGGACGCCAGAAAAAAGAACGCCAAAAATGAGGATGCCAAAAAACTTGAGATCGCTACAGTGAAACACACTGCCAAGCACTTGGGCAACACTGTCGCCGTGGCAAGAAAGTATTACATACACCCAGAACTTCTGACCTCTATCAAATCCGGCGAAGTTCCCTCAGTAGCTAAGCGCCGGCGCAAAGGTTTGTCTAGAAGCGAGACCAGCGTCTTGCAGTTTCTTTCGGCTCTTAGCAATTGATTGCAGGCAAAACCACAACCGTTCATTTAGAGATTTTTACGCCAAGTTCAGAAGCAACAGCTTCGATGGCTGTAACCAGCTTTCTGTTTTTTGATTTATCCAGCGCATCGGGGTGTGGCTTCGTAAATTCTCGTCGGTCGTTGTCGAAATACCGACCAGAAGCGTTTGCAAAATCATCGCCCAGCGCAGCTCGAACCAGAATATCAGCTCCAATACCAAGATCATTTCCATCGACACCGTAAGCATCTTTCACCATTTTGCTGGCCAGCATTGAGGCCGGATTGACAGCCACGACTACTGGCCCGTTGTCTCCCAATTGTTCAGCTAGATAGAATGACCACATCGTGATGGCAATTTTGCTCTGAGCATAGGCTTGATCGGCGCTGAGCTGAGCTTTGCCTGCTAGCGCGTCGTAATTAACGGGTGCTTGTGCAGCCGAAGATAAATTCACGACTCGGCTACCCGAAGACATGACTGGCAAAAGACGTTTGGTCAGCAAATAGGGAGCAACTGTGTTTACAATAAATCGCAGGTCGTATCCCTCGTCTGTCACGGGATTGGGTATATTAAAAACGCCAGCGTTGTTGATAAGCACATCGAGGGCGGGGTGTTTCGCGGCAATGGCACTTGCTAATGCATCGACGTCGGCGAGCTTTGAAAGATCAGCGCGATACGTTTCAATAATTTTTGCCCCACTGATACTCGAGAGCAGCTTCTTGGTATTAGTTAATTTTTCTTTGTTACGGCCGTGTACTAAAAGCGTATGCCCGTTGCTTACCAGTTTCTTGGCGGTTTCAAGCCCGATGCCATCAGTTGCGCCGGTCAATAAAATTGTTTTGGTCATGATTTATCTCCTAACAAGAAAGTTCAGGAATAGTAGCGTGTTTAAAGATAATTATTTGTAGCGAACAAGAGTACGACTCTCAACGCTTTTTCTTGGTGGCAAACCGTCTCGAGTGTCATCCATATCAAGCGCACTGTGACCGAGGAACGGCCGTCCACAATTATCGTAAATATTGAATATAGAAATTTCGTCAGGGGTCATATCTGACAAATAAAACCAATGGTGATTGTCGTTTGCAGCCACCCCGAGAATCTGACCAGTTCTGTCAGGATAAATTAATTCAATTGTCATCCAGTCTTCTTTACTCACCGAACTTGGGCGAATGAATCCAAGCGGGGACGTCTTAATTGTGTTTTCAACTGGCCGCCAAACGTTGACAAATGCATAGTGTCCTTCCTCAAATTCCTTTGCGCGTTTTTCGCCTACAATATCGATCAATCGAAGCCTGGCTCCGCTGGTACTGTAATCGGTGTGCACGTTGCGCGCAGGTTTTCGAATTGCATCGGGATCATCAATACGGACCGTGTGGTCAAAAACGAAAACCTCTTTAGCGCCAATCGTTTCAGCAAGCAGAGTGAGATGATCGGTGAGCCGCCAGCTTGGGGACGTTAGGCTTTAGCCTCTATGGACCTAAAAAGGTGCGTGCTCGTCTTTCGGGGCAGACGGTAAGGTCCATCTTTCTCGCGCGCTTAGCGACGTGGTCGCTGAACGCCAGTCAGAAGGCAATTGCATGCGATCACCATATAACCACAAGACAAAATTAGTGCGCTTCCCAGCCGTAATCGGCTGTGCCGCATGTGCGATAGCGCCACGATGAATCATCGCTGTGCCAGGCGCAAACGTAAGCCTGTTTACCTTGCCAGAATCAGGATCATAGAAATCCACTTCAGACCCGGAGAATGTTTCGCCAGGCATATTTAGGTTAACGTTTAGCGTTGCAGCTGACGCATCAGAATGCAACTGCAGCGATGTATCTATACCTGGTTGATACTGGATTGAGAAGCCGAATGTCTGCGAGTCGAAGCCGATAATTTCTGGAAATAGTAGCCGGGCCACGGGTCGCACATATTTATCCAGCAACTGGTTATAAAAATGCTGAAACTCAGGTGCTGCAAGATAACCTTCCGATCGCTTGTCGAGCATGGCGCCAAAGCGGTTTAGTGCAATCCCGTATGGCGGACGTAGTGGGATGTTAGCTTCCTGTACTTTGTTAAGGTACTCGCGCAGTTCACCAAGCCGTTCCGGATTAAAGAACTGGCACTGAAAGACACCCGGAGACACTTGCTTCCAGAGCTCCTCTACAGCGATCTCTTTTGATGGGTCGTCCCAAGCTGCTTCGACAGCGCATCGAAGATTAGAATCGAGCAACGTGTCATCAGGGCTCAACAACTCGCCCTGCTGTGCTTGCTCCCATTCACGCCATGCATCGCTTAACAATTGCTTATTTTGCAGCCAAAACTGAGATACCGAAGAATCTCGGCTCAGCATTGCCTCTCGTGAAGGCAATTGCAATGCTTGCGCAAGTGCTAACTTGCCAGAAACAGCTTGATCATTCGTGACTGTACTGTTCAATTGGATTCTCCAGCGTTATTCGCTAATTCGATCATCGATCAACAGCCTTACAATGTATTGCACTAATGTTTGATGAAAAAGCCCCTGCAAGAAGATACAGAATCAATATTTTTTATATAATGCGAGTAATCCTGACTAAGCTACTTCAAACAAACCAGCTGCGCCCATACCACCACCAACGCACATGGCAACCACAACATACTTCACACCTCGTCGACGTCCTTCTATTAATGCATGACCAACGAGTCGTGCACCCGTCATACCGTACGGATGGCCAATGGATATAGCGCCACCGTTAACGTTATAAATTTCAGAGTCGATTCCAAGGTGATCACGGCAATAAAGGACTTGGCAGGCAAAGGCTTCGTTTAACTCCCACAGCCCAATATCATTAATATTTAAACCTGCATTTTTTAATAGCTTGGGAATGGCGTAGATTGGCCCGATACCCATCTCTTCTGGTGCATTTCCCGCAACAGCCATGCCTCTATAGATTCCCAAAGGACTGAGCCCTTGCACCTCAGCGACTTTGCTATTCATAACAACACAAGCCGAAGCACCGTCTGATAATTGGCTGGCGTTGCCTGCGGTGACACTGCCACCTTCAATAACCGGATTTAGCCCTGATAGTTTTTCAGCCGTAGTGCCTGGACGATTACCTTCGTCTTTACTCAAACTAACATTCTCAAAGGTTTCTTCTTTTGTCTCTTTATTGCGAACGATCTTCGTGACATCAATGGGCACTATTTCATCATCGAATGCACCAGCGTCTTGAGCCGCAGCCGTGCGCCTTTGCGATTCAGCGGCGTAGATGTCTTGAGCCTCTCGAGATATATCAAACGTATTGACCACATTCTCGGCTGTTTTTAACATTGGCATGTAAGCATGCTCAGCACGAGCTATAACGTTGTCATCTTTTTCATCACTTACCCATTGCATGTACTGGTTTTGCACGGCAGATATATTGTCTTGCCCACCAGCGACTACAATGTTTTGTCCATCCACAATGACTTGTTTGGCAGCTGTTGCGATGGCCATTAGCCCGGATGAGCATTGACGATCAATCGTTTGCCCGGGGACGCTCAAAGGCAAGCCGGCTGCCAATGAAGACAGGCGCGCCACATTCATACCAGCGGTTCCTGCCGTCAATACAGCCCCGATGACCACATCGTCGATCTCTGCGGGGTCGACACCCGCTCGACTGACAGCGTGTGAGATCGCGTGTCCAGTCATGGTTGGTGACTTCGTGTTGTTTAATGAACCTCTGAACGCCATACCAATGGGTGTGCGGGCTGTGGAGACGATGACAGCATCTTTCATTCAAAAATTCCTTTAGTGTGAGAATCGAAATGATAACTGGCATGAATTGGAGCCAGTTGCTCATTCCATAAGATAAAATCAGCTGCTCTTGCAGCAATCATTTGAGTGGGTGCATTCAGGTTTGCACTGAGTACTTGTGGCATAACAGACGCATCAACCACACGCCAACGATCAATACCGTAGACACGCATTTCCTGATCAACCACGGCCATGATATCAACACCCATACGACAAGTTCCACACGGATGATAATCTGTTTCAGTCATCGAGCGAATAGCGTTCATGATCTCCTTATCAGTCTTTGCATTATGCATGGCATCAATCTAGTCAGAGCGTAAATGCTTGCTCTAGCCTCATTTTACCGCTGGGGTAGCTGACGCCATCAGGCCCGAAATGATATTGCACATTGGGGTACTTAACATTGCCATTGCTGCGTATCAGTCCACCAGCTTCCCAGACATTTGAAGCTGCTATGATCCATTGGGCCGGCTTCAAGCAGCAATACAGAGTTTTGAGCGTGTTCGGTTAAAAGGTTGGCTAACACGCACCCAGCCGAACCTGCACCAACAATAATATAGTCATATACTTGTCGATACGACATGCTTATTGTTTGGTGATTTAGTTGAAACGCTAGCCTATAACTTTTCTACACCTTATCTATCTACGTGCAGCCACACCACCGGTTGATCGCATAGCTTCGCGACTACGCAAAGACTCGAACAACGCGAACAACCATTCCACACGGTCGAACTTGGTAACTGGTTTTACATCTGCTAATAAAAATCGCGTTTCCTGCAAGGGCGGCCAATCCAGTAAATCCTGTTCAGCAGCAGTTGTCTTTAGCGAAATACTCAGAGGCGCCCAAAGCAGTAGCGCTGATTTACGCCAAACCGGCACTATGGCCCGGTTATTAATAACTTGATATTGCGTTCGCTCCAGCTCTGCACCAATCTCGGCGTAAATTAGTCTGGCTGCACGAATACCAGGACGACAAGCCAACGGAAGTTTAGTAATCCCAGTATCTGCGCGTTGATAAAGTGTGTGGGCATGCTCCAGCAAGCGCTGACACATATGAGAAATACGTTCATCTTGATAAGGGTTAGCCAGCCATTGTTGCGCGTCCAGCCCACACTCTTCGAACCATTGTGTTGGTAAATACAGACGCCCCATACGCGCATCTTCGCCTATGTCTCTGGCTATGTTGGTCAACTGCATGGCCACGCCAAGATCGCACGCTCTGGCCACAGCCTGTTTGTCTGTTACACCCATAATAAGTGACATCATTGAACCAACACAGCCTGCAACACGGGCTGCATACTGGTAGACATCCGACAAGGTTTGGTACTCGCGAGGATTGACATCCCAGGAGAGTCCTTCTATCAGAGAATCCAGCATGGAGCGTGGAATATGAAAGTTATGAACCACTTCAGACATGGCTCGATCTTCTGCAAATGACTTTGGCGTACCGGCGTAAATCGCATCCAAACGCATCGACAATGCTTGTATCGCCTCATCACCACCTTGATCGTTGTCGATCAAGTCATCAGCGATTCTGCAAAAAGCGTAAAGGGCAGTAGAGGGGATAGCGATGCGCTTTGGTAATACAAGCGACGCCATAAAAAATGAGTGGGACCCATGCCTGATCAGTTTTTTACACGCATTTAAATCCTCAATATTAACTTTTGGTCGCGACTCAAGCATTTGCTGGCTAGTGGTTTGATTCATGGGTCACCTTGCAGGATTATGTCTGCCACTAGCTTAGGCTCTTCTTCGTGAGCCAAATGTCCGAGCTGTGGCAATAACGTTAACTCACAGTGTTGAAAAAGACCGTTCAATCTATAAGCGTCTTTTTTTGGAATCATTGCATCGTTCTCTGCCGCAATAAGATGAACGGGGGTGGTAATTGTGGGAAGTTGCCTGTACAAAGGTTCCAGCTGCCAACTCGCCATCATTTGCAACGCGCCATTGACGTGTGATGGGTTGTTGCAAAGAGCATGGTAGAGCTTTGTCGATTCTGGAGATAGGCGTGAACCCGTATTTTTAAGCAGCCTGTTAATCGCGTTTGGGTCACGAAGGCGCTGGCTGAACAGGCTTGTTAGTAATGGAAGACTTGCGCTGACTCGAGCGACGGGCGGGAATATCAATCCAGGCAGGCCACCAAGTGGCACCATGGCACCATTTATAGACACTATTTTTTGACAGAATTTTGGCGTATCCACTGCCATTTGTACAGCAATGGCGGCGCCTGCAGAGTGACCTACAATGGTGTGTGGCGTAAGCTTCATCTGCTTAAGTAATTGAGCGACTGATTTAGCGATACCCTTCAGGGTTAAATCCGCACGGCCTGAACAGACTGTTTGTGCATGACCGGGTAAGTCTAATGACACGACGCTGAATCGCTGCGACAACGGAGCTAACAAAGCATTCCACGAATGAGATGAAGCGCCTGTTCCGTGCAATAGAACGCACACTTGATCAGCCTGTCCAGCACGAACAACATGCCAGGAATAAGCGCCCGAAATAATCTGCTCAACACGTGGCGCGCCATCGCCTTGGCTGTCAGATGGCTGGTTGCACGATTGCAGGTTACTGGATTGCGGGTTGTCAGAATTTGGCTTACCAGATCCTGTATCTGTGGATGCGTGATGTGCAACGCCATTGGCAATCATCTTGAAAGCCCGGAAATAACTTCTGGCAACCCTTGCGATCCAGATCTTGGCAGCGGTAGATAATTTGCGCCCATGGTTTGAGCAAGTTTTTTCGCTTGTGTACCCTTACGGATAGCTGTATCCACAAACAGCAAACGCGCAGATGTTGTTTTTAGTAGCCGGGATTGCTGCTCAGCATCGTACGCTGCATTTTCTCGAGATGCCGAACCATCTAATGCGATGTTTGCTTTAGCGTCAGTCATAAAAACACCAATGGGCGCTTCTCCGTCTTGTGATAACGATAATAAAACCCTGTAAGCCAACTGCAATCCCGAAGCCAAGGGCGTGCCGCCACCGCCAGGCAGATTCTGCAGTGCGCGCTTTGCTCTGGTAAGCGACCTTGTTGGCGGTAAATCCATTGTGGCATCAGTTCCACGAAACGTAATTAAGGCAACCTTGTCTCTGCGAACGTAACATTCAGCCAGTAGCAGCTCAACCGCGCCTTTGGCTTCAGCTAACCTATGCATTGCTGCGGACCCAGATGCATCGACTACAAACACCGTCGTTGTGCGTGATGACTGTCGATATCGTGTTACTCGAATATCGTCGTGTCGTAATTGAATTCTGGGTGCTTTTCTGTTTACTGTTTGGCTGCTCTCGATACGTCTGAATCCTTGCATTGGCACGGCCACTTTCAATGTCTCAATGATATTTATTCGTTGCTCAGTAATACGACCTTTAGGTCTCAAGATACCGATTGGTCTGCCACTTTTACTGATTGAAGTTGCCTGCTTGTCTCGGCCAGAGTCAGCGCGACGAGCTTGAGTGTTTGCAAGACTGGCCAACAGATGGTGGGGTAGGGATGCATGTGCGGCTGCAATTAATTTTTCCTGCATTGCATTGTCCGATGCATTCTCAGTGTTCTGATCGTGCTCAGCATTCGACTGACCCATATTTGACTGATTTAAATCCGACTCGTCTACATTCGACTTGCCCGTATTCGACTTATTCCGGGCGTCTGGGGGCGCTGTATCCGCTGTGTCGGTATCAGCGTTTTGAGGATTCTGGTCTTGAGCATCAACGCCTTTTGTTTGTTCAGGTGCTTGTGGCGGATTCATCGCATGCGGCGCCATCGCTAACTGCACAGCACATAACGCATCTTCTTCGGTGACTACGGTTCGCTCTTCCAATGCTGCCAACGTGCGGGCCACTCGACAAGTATTCAGCAAGGGTTGCATAGAACTTACGCCCAGTTGCAGGGCAAGACACGTGAATTCCTTCAGAGTTTTATCAGTCAATATGACTGTTGAAGGATTGATTTTTAGCGGAACAAACGGTTTAGCATTAAACAAAGACTCAATATGATCAATTGATGTTTTGCTATCACTCAATTTATCGCCCATCATGCCCAATACCGACAGGTCTGGAATCTGAATATGCAGCGCTAACCGCTCGCTTAAGCCTGATGCGTGAATGCCAGGCTCTTGCGCAAGACTGTCATCAATGCCAATAATCACTTTTGGGCAATGCTGAGCTCGATTCAGGTGTAAGCCTTCACTGGTATCTCCCGTCTTTCTATCGCTTGTACTCCCATCACTTTTACCGGTATCACTTTTGCCAACATCAATGGCCGAGCAGAGAATCGATGATATGTATGCTGGAATATTTTGTATAGAAGACACTATCAAACCATTTTTTTCTGAGCGCTCCAATAAGCCTTTGTGTTTCAGCAGTTCACCACTGGTGAGTGTTGCGGTGCTGTCCAAACCACCATACAGCTCAGCGAATCCGGTATTCGCAGGCAGTTGCAACGGCGAAAAGAAAGAAGCTATCGCTTTTTTAAAAGCATCTTGAATTGGACTGTGCTGCGCATAAATGATGATGCCATGCAAACCGTCAGGGTCAGCACATAACAACTCGTAGGCCTTCTTTGCTAATTGAAGCGAAGACTCGGCGGAGTCGTCTTGCTGGTCGTCATCGTTTAAGCGCATGCTTCAAGACCGCATGAATCGAGAGCCCGTTGAACGCGCGCCAGCGATCCACTTTCATCTAACGGGTCCCTGCGCAATCTATGAGCCAAGGCTAATGGAGCTACTCGAGCGATGTGCTCGGGAGTCACACGGGCATGGTTTTCAAAGGCGGCAAACGCACGGCAAGCGCGCATTAAAGTCAGTTCACCTCGCAGCCCATCCGTACCAAGTTCTACGCACAGAGACGTTATCAGCCGTAAACTATCGTCATCTACCTTAATGTTGGGCAGCGCAACCCGTGCAGCCACAATTTTATCTCGAATGGCTTTGTCTTTTAATGAGAAGCGCTTTCTGAATTTTTCTGGTTGTAATTCGTACTCGTCGCGTAGTCGCACTATAGCCATGCGCTCTTCGATAACGCTGGGCGTGCCAACCGTGACTGACAAACCAAACCGGTCTAATAGTTGAGGGCGGAGCTCGCCTTCTTCAGGATTGCCACTACCCACCAGAATAAATCGCGCTGCGTGCTTTATACTCAAGCCATCGCGTTCAACTACGTTCACACCAGAAGCCGCCACATCAAGTAACACATCAACAATGTGGTCTTCCAGCAGGTTGACTTCATCGATGTACAGAAATCCCCGATTGGCTGCAGCCAGTAATCCGGGTTCGAAAGCTTTGATACCCTGTGCCAGGGCTTTTTCAATGTCTAACGCACCAACAACGCGATCTTCAGTGGCACCCAAAGGCAAATCTACAACTGGAGTCGGGTTTATGGCTGATGCCAGGGAACCCGCTTTACTGCGCTCGATACAGGAATCACAAAACTGGTCTGGCTTATCCGGGTCACAGGCGTATTGGCAATGCTCCACTGTTTTAATAGCCGGTAGTAGTGCAGCTAAGGCACGCATCGCCGTTGTTTTGCCAGTTCCTCTGTCTCCAAACACCAGTACACCATTAATGGATGGGTCAATTGCGGCCATTTGCAGAGCCGTCTTCATGTCTTCCTGGCCAACAATGGCTGAGAATGGAAAAACCGTGCTCAAGGTCTACCCTCCTGATGTTTCTTGTTTATGTTGCTTTTATATTTCATGGCACTTAATAGGTAAAAAAACATAGGTAAAAAAACATAGGTAAAAAAACATAGGTAAAAAAACATAGGAAAAAACGTTTCTTATGTTTTTGAGTTGAAAACGCGGTTCCACATTTTCAACTCTTGAAACGGTACCAGCATAAACAGGTGCTCAACGATGGCCAAAATAAGTAACACCGCAGGTATCAGAAAAGTAAGAGAGTGCTCAACACTAACGTCGCTTGAACCCAATAAAAGCTGGCAAACAACAGTTGATGCAAACAACATCGATATAAAAAAGAAAGGCGTAATAGTCCCTGTTTTGATGTAGCTGGAAATATAAGCCAAGCGCTCTGGTATCCAGCTGGTGTTAAAGTTGGGGACCCCAAAAAACAAATTTAATTTTGCGCTCCATCGCATTAACCAAAGCACCATGTAGGTGTACAAGCCCACAGTGTTTAGCGCGCTGTGAAGCAATAGCACCAACACCAGTCCCAAGCCAAGCACCAAGAGCTCATGCCAGATACTGGTACCCAAAGCAAGTTTGAATCTGTTCCAGAATGGTGTGTTTGGAGGGCAGGGCACTTGGTGCGTACCTGCTATTTTGCCTAGATAATAACTAAGCTCAATGCAACCCCATAAAGCCACGGCACTAATAAATGCTGTAAATATGCCTACAACAGAAAGCAGTGTACCTGAGAATAATAGCGCACCGAAACTCATTGATGCGACTATGCTAATACCGACAGTAGTTGAACGCTTTGCCGGGTTTAGTAGTTGCTGCAACCTCAGAACAATACCCGTACCAACCCACCAGACCAATATGACAATAACAACTGCGGCTGGTAGAGTGCTCACAACTCAGTGTTACCAGGCTGGTGACAGGCGAACCTTCGCCGGCACGTTGTTTTGTATAACTGGAATGCTATAAAGCCTGACAAACGTAATTCCAGAGGCAGCCAAGTGGTAACCGCGGCTTGCAAGCCCCACAATACCGCCGCGTGCTTTTGCTTTGACTATGCCATTGGCATGCTTGTTTAACGTTGTCAACAATGGCAGAAATTTTGGGTGTTCAATCGGTAAAGTAAACGGAAATACCTGTTTCGTGATTTCGGAGCAAATGGTAAACACCCGCATGTCGTAGTCAGTTGGGTCAATCCCCAAGGCTTTGTGAAACTCGGGCCGGGCATGGTCACGCACAAACATGGTTGCGTATACCGCTAAAAGAAAGAACTTAATCCAATACTTGTTTCCACCTTCGAGTAATTTTGGATTCGAGCGCATGATTAGCGCAAAAGCGTCCCCATGTCGAAATTCATCATTACACCAGTTTTCAAACCAGTTAAAAATCGGGTGAAACATGCGATCTGGATTCTGTTGCAGGTGACGATAAATAGCTATGTAGCGCGAGTAACCAATCTTTTCAGACAAGTACGTTGCATAAAATATGTATTTTGGTTTAAAGAAAGTGTACTTTTTGGTTTTTGTTAAAAATCCCAGATCAACGCCTATCCCGTAATCTTTCAGTGTTTCGTTGATAAAGCCTGCGTGACGTGCCTCATCGCGAGTCATCAGGCTAAACAGCTCTTTTACATCCGGATTAGTGATACGTTTCTTTATTTCAGAATATAAAATAGCGCCCGAGAACTCTGCTGTGAGCGAGCTGACCAGGAAATCGATAAATTCCTGTCTTAAGCCCTCTGGTAGTTCAGAGAGTTTTTCAGTAAAGTGCTCATCACGGCGGAAATGTTTTTTATTGACATCGGCCTGCATCTCTTTTATAAGCTCGTCCCATTCTTCACGCACAGGTTCTACATTTATTTTGTCCATTTCGTCAAAATCAGTGGTGTAGAAACGCGGGCTTAAAACAGTGTCTTCAGCTGCAATTTTGTTGGTGTCGTGCACTTGCTCAGATGTCATATCTTTCTCCACTCAGAGAAACTGGTTTCTATTAATTCAGTTAATTCGAGTCTCGCGACTAGCCGAGTCCATTTGTCCTCTAACCAACCAGCGCGTCGAACTGTAGCCGTACGGCGCAGTGTTAGCTTCTGTCCAAACTCAGGCTTGACTTCATCACCGTGTATGGTCACCTCATCGCCAGGCCGGATTTCTATGTCGTTGTCCAGTGTTACGTGTGCATGCAAGCTAGATGCGCTATGTTCTATCTCAATGCTACACCCGACTTCAAAGATGCGGTCTTTCATGTTTTATCTCTTGCCAGATGGAGCAACTGGGTAAATGCCAGAACATTGTCTGGCCCAAACGCTGAGAGCTCGATCGTTCTTTGTGTCACCGGATCTATCAGTGATACCAACCCGGTTTGCCAAACAGCAAGCTGAAAGGGGACGCCAGGACCATGACCTGTGGCTCGGCGCTCTTTTGCCAACCCCCTTACAACACTGCGCATGAATCCACCTTCACCAATGGTCAAACGGTGCAGGGTGTGGTTGTTGTCTGCATCAACCACTAATACATCGCCGTTATCCTGATCAACAAAGTACAAATTTGCCTGATCGACTAAAACACCGCGCAGCTCGGATTGATCGAGTTGTGCACCGACCGTGTCTAATGCTGGGGTATAAAGGCGCTCGAGGCCAGCAAAACATACGGCTCCTAACACGCTTAGTACCAGTCCAGTTCGAAACCACAGTGGGAAGATGGGAATTGTTTTCATGAAACACCTAATTTATCTTGATGCAACGCTTGAGCAGGACTGACTCCCGACAAGTCACGTTGATCCTTAACAGCAGTTTCAGCCAAGTCGAGCTCTTTACCTGCTACATCCTCTAAGTGCCTGGCAACTGATTCGACATTGTCGATTGCACGCAGCATAGGTTGTGGCTGACTAAACCGCCAGGGCCTTACGTGTGGCCATAGCACGATATAGCTGGTGCGTTTTTTCTTGTTCAGTGTCAGCGCAATATCACCATAACCGTTACGCATTTTAGTCATGTTTGCTGAGTTAACTTGATTAATGGGAATATCCAATGTCAGTTGAATAGCGATACCAAATCGTATCAGGATGCGCTTATTGGTTAGTGTGTATATGGTGATAGTTGAGGTTAACCAGGCTAACCCGGCAAGAATTGTCATACAGGCTAACGACAATATCAGCGTCAACGCGGGACCTTCCAATATTGTCTGTAAAGTGATCCCGTTCTTATAGGTGCTATATAGATCGAGTAATATCATCACACCGAAATACAGCGCGACCTTATTAATATGAAAGGCTTGTCGTGCCAGCTGCACCCAATTTGGAGAACCCTGCCAAACAATGCTCTCACCATTGGGTAATCGCGCTGGCAGTCCTGGGGTTGGTTCCCAATCGAATTCGTCGTGATCACTCATGATAATTTACTCCACTAAATAGCGATACCAATAATGCCATCTTCCATTTGCATTGCCTCGCTGCAGTCAGCGAGACATATTTTATAACAAGGGTTCTGCTCTATCAGCTGATGCGTATAAGTGCCCGCCACCGTAGTAAGCACATATTTTATCTTCTTCGAGCAGAGTAATTTGTTTGCTACTGGCGGTGGTTGGTACATCACTAAACTGATGAGAATAAATCGACACCACGCGCACTAGCTTTTCTCTGGTATTCAATCGATCACCCAGACTGCCGGTTGCAGGAGCCACTTTACTTTTTATGATCTTCGATAACATGACGGGCAGCAGCACACTACTACCTGTATCTAAATCAACCTGATAATAACGCGGCATGAATTCCATGATGTCCAGCCATATATCGCCGATTTTTCCTACCACCTCACCATCGGCAGCAATGACACGAAGTCCGCGAGGGTCAACTGATTTTGCGTCGACATAATACTCATCTGACAACGTCGCCATGGGCACTATGCGAGGTCCTCCTTCCAAATTTTGATCGGGCACGTCGGCCCTGTCTGCCCACGCCGAAGGACCAAGTCCATCAATCATTGGATTGCCTGTCGGGACTATCGGGTCGCCTTGCGCACGTCCGTCCATCGCGACCAAAACTCTGGCATCGTCGTTTCTGTTGTTGGGCAACTGTGTTTCACCGCCATGATAAAGGTTATAGGTTTTTGCTTCAGGAACAGAAGGGTATCCCTGCACTGTAATATTGTTAGATCGATCAGATCGCAAAGGATAACCTTCGCGCTTACTTTCTCTGTGTAAGTAGAGGACCAAAAGCACGAAAAATATCCAGAAGACATATAAGACCACTTGAGTGACGTCTATGTATTGCGTAAAAGCGCCTATTTCTTTCATGTGTCAGTGCTCCTTTAGATATTTGGAAATTCAGCTAAATTAAAAGATCGTGAAGCCGGGGTTTGTACTTGACGATTACACAGGGGGCCTATGGCAATCAGCGACAAAAACAACAATGCTATTTCAAGGTGATACACCACGCTATAACCGGCTGCCGCACCTGATAGTGCTTCTCCAAGCAGGCCTTGTGACGACATACTGTTTATAAAATCACGTAGAAAACCACCGATAGCCACACCCACACCAGCAGCAGTAGCTTGCGCTGCACCCCAGGCACCCAGTGAAAGACCTCGATGTTGCTTGTCTACGTTGGTCATGGCAATGATGAGTGTGCTAACACCAAAAAGCCCACTTCCAAAACCAATGAGCACGGTGCCCACGCGAAACAGGTTTGGAGAATTTAACGGTTCAGCAAAAATAACGAGAGAGAACGCCAAAATTCCAATAAGGATGCCACTGGCAGCAACCCGAGTAGGTTCTGCGTTTCGCTTGAGTTTGTAGGCTGCATAAACAAATGCCACTAAACTACCACCAGCCAGTAGTGCCGTTAACGCGGTTGTACCACTTACCGACAAATTAAGAATTTCACCACCATAAGGTTCAAGCAGAATATCCTGCATGGTAAAGCCTGCAGTGCCCAAAACGATCGCAACCAAAAATCGATAGCCGTTAGCCGCTTCTACATAGTCGTACCAGGCTTCTTTAAACGGAGGACGTGCTGTGTTGTAGTTTCGATTTGGCTGCCTGGACTCTTGTTTCCATAGCGCAATGCAATTTAGAACGATAGTGACTACAGCGGCACCTTGTACAGCGCCAATCAATTTAATCTGTGTGAAATCAGTTAATACCAGACTGAACACAACGGCGCTAAACACCATGCCCAGAAGTAGAGTGATGTATAACACAGCAACTACCTGCGCTCGAGTGTTCTCTGGTGCAATGTCTGTTGCCAAAGCTAATCCTGCGGTTTGAGTTGTATGCAATCCCAACCCCACCAACAGGAAAGCCAACGCTGCTGCAAGCTGCGCAACCCAAATCGGTGCTGTGCCGTCGCCAGAGAGTAGCAGTAGAGCAAAAGGCATAATACAAAGCCCACCGAACTGCAGCAGGGAACCCATCCAAATATAGGGAACACGCCGCCAGCCAATAGCGGATTTATGATGATCAGATCTGAAGCCTATCAACGCACGAAAAGGGGCAAATACCAAAGGAAGCGCAACCATAAGTGCGACCAACCAGGCAGGTACACCGAGCTCCACAATCATCACTCGATTTAGCGTGCCGCTTAAAAGTACCATTGCCATGCCACAACTAACCTGAAATAAGGACAGTCGCAGCAGTCGGCTTAGCGGAAGTTCCACACTGACAGCTTCGCTAAAGGGGAGCGCTTTATATAACAAGGCTCTCCATGCTTCGCGGTTTTGTTGAAGCTTGTCGTTCACCTAAACAGTTAACTCCATCGCCTGAGATTTGTAGAATGTTGTCGATACCAAATGGGTGCGCGCAACTTGCGCGTTATTACAGCCTGGGCATTGCTCAATTAATCGTACCAATTTTTTCTCGGCTATCGGCTCTATTGCCGGGGACCGATCGGCCCTCGGAAATACCGCGCCGACTTGTTTCATCAGCATGAGTAGTGGCGTGCGTGGCGCAAAAGTAAACAGCACAGACGCTTGAGATGACTTGGCTCGGGATAACAGTGCTTCGATGCCGGTCAGCATATCGATAGCTTGATAATGAATGAGCGAATCCATCGCTACCACGAAATCAAATGCATCGGCATCAGCGCTTAGCATGTCACCAGCAATATACTCAATTTTTGCTTGCAAAATTTCAGGGGTTCGAGATCGTGCGACTTCCACTAATGAGGGGCTGATATCGATTGCTGTGACTGACGCACCTCGCAATGCTGCCTCAATTGCAAACGCACCAGTTCCGCAACCGGCGTCCAGTACTCGCATGCCGGATAAGTCTTCAGGCATCCACGCAAGCAAGGTGTCACGCATAGCGTTACGTCCATGGCGCACCGTTTGCCTTATCCGGGATACCGGTGCATCAGAGGTTAATTGCTCCCATGCTCTGCTCGCCGACTTGTCAAAGTAGAGCTGTAGTTTCTCGCGTCTATCAATGTAAGTATTGTTCTGCATAAATTAAATCAGTTTGGCTGTTAGTCAATACGCTTTAATCAAACCCCAGCAAGTCAAAGATATCTCGGTCCTGCAAGGCAATGGCATCAATAGGATCGCTTCCTGCCCACAATGATGCTGCTAAACGCAGGTATTCATTTTGTACTGCCTCGAGTTCTGGCGAGTGTTCCATTTCGAACAGAGTGGCTTTTTTCAACCGGCTTCGACGAATAACGTCCAGATCTGGAAAGTGCGCGACGGTTTGCATACCGGTTTGATCATTGAATCGCTGAATTTGATCGGTGTCTTTACTGCGATTTGCAATCACACCACCAATGCGCACGTCGTAGTTTTTCGCTTTAGCTTTGATTGCAGAAATAATGCGATTCATAGCAAATATAGAGTCAAAGTCGTTAGCCGCCACCACCAACGCACGATCGGCATGTTGAAGCGGAGCTGCAAATCCACCACAAACCACATCGCCCAGAACATCGAAAATAACCACATCAGTGTCTTCGAGCAAATGATGCTCTTTAAGTAGCTTGACTGTTTGCCCGACTACGTAGCCACCACAGCCGGTTCCCGCAGGCGGGCCACCCGCTTCAACACACATAACGCCGTTGTAACCTTCGTAGACATAGTCTTCAGGTCGCAACTCCTCGGAGTGAAAATCCACCGTTGCCAGAACATCAATAACGGTAGGCATCAGCTTTTTTGTTAGTGTAAAAGTAGAGTCATGTTTTGGGTCACAACCTATTTGTAAAACACGTTTGCCGAGTTTCGAAAATGCGGCAGACAGGTTAGAAGAAGTGGTACTTTTGCCGATCCCGCCTTTGCCGTAAACGGCAAACACCTTCGCACCGTCGATTTTCATATCAGCATCTTGATGCACCTGCACACTGCCTTGGCCATCTGGAGCTCGAATGCCGACTCCGACACCCGCAGCCCGTTTAATGCTGCTTACCGGAATTGATTGTACGTTCATGCTGCTGCTCCTGAGTACACGCCTTCAAGCTGATCTTCGAGTTCGTCACCTGCGTCATACAACGCCTTTAAATCTTCTTCACTAGGTGACCAGTAATTGCGTTCATGTGCTTCGATAAGCCGTTGCGCCATACGCGCACACGACATTGGGTTGAGCTTTGCCAGTTCATCCCGCTTCTCTGAGTCGAGAACAAAGGTTTGCGCCATTTGGTTATACACCCACGGTGACACCTGGCCAGTCGTTGCTGACCAACCCATGGTGTTGGTGATCGCCAGCTCTATAGATCGAACCCCTTCGTAGCCATGCTTTAGCTGACCGTCGTACCACTTTGGGTTCAACATACGAGTTCGAGTCTCCAGAGCGACTTGCTCCTGTAACGATCTAACAATTGGCTTGCCGGTTGTTTGATCGCCTATGTAGGTAGGCACTGAGTGTCCACGCGATTTTTTAACCATAGAATTAAGACCGCCAAGGGTGTCAAAGTAATAGTCAAGCTGTGTAACACCTAGCTCAACGCTTTCCAAATTTTGATAGGCTAAATCGACATCAGCAAGCACCCGCTCAAGCAGCTGTGGCTGCCGAGTAGGGCAGCCATCGATATCAAATGCGTAACACTTTCGGTTTGCGTAGGTATCCGCAAGTTCACTTTCATCTGACCAAGCACCACTATCAATGAGTAAATTAACATTTGCGCCATAGGCACCATCGGCATTACTGAACACTCTTAATGCGGCTGTTTTAAAGTCGTCGGTTACATCGGAATGGGCCAGAGTGTGAGCACGAATAAAATTGTCTTGAGGGCTTTCGTCTTCGGCTTGCGAGGCAAGCAATGCGGCCTCAGCTAACATGCGAGTTTGCAACGGCAGCAAATCTCTAAACACACCAGACAAAGTCACCATGACATCAATTCGCGGCCTTCCTAATTCGCTTAGTGGGATGAGTTCAGCTCCCGCTACTTTTCCGTAGGCATCAAAGCGTGGACGTGCGCCCATTAAAGCTAATGCTTGCGCGATGGGAATGCCTTGATTCTTTAGATTGTCTGAGCCCCACAATACAAAAGCAATGGATTTTGGATAACGGCCATGTTCGTTTTTATAACGATCAACCAGTAAATTCGCTTGCTTTTCACCTTGAATTTGCGCAAGCAAACTTGGCAGCTTGAAAGGATCGAAACCGTGTATGTTTCTGCCTGCAGGCAGTGTTTCCTTATTCCTTAAAACATCCCCACCTGGCGCTGCAGGAATGTAGCCAGTGTCAAGCGCATGGATAAGCCCTGTCAGTTCGTTGTCTGCACACAAGTGCGTGTTCATCTCTAGTAGGCCTTGCTGCCAATTGGACTCATCGTCACTATTTTCAACAACAATTTGTTGGCTTACACCGTTGACTAGTAATTCTTTTACTTCATCCAGCGTGGGCGTGTATCCATCTGCAGCTTTTTGGAACGCGTAAAGTAGTTCTGCTCTTTCATGCAATTCGGGCGTTTGGCCTACGACATGCAACCCATCAGGAATGGTTTGTTCTTCTATTTCCAGCAATTGTGTTTGTACAGCATTTATAGCCGCATCTGTGTTCAGTGACTGCCAATCGATTTCTTCGCCGAATTCCAGATCATCACATTGTTGTTGTATTAATTCATACAGGTCAGCCGCTTCTGCACTTTGCCTATCGCTGAGCTGATGCCATTGTTGTATTGCTGTGCGTAAAGTTTGCAAACCTCTGTACAAACCCGCTTCGGTAACCGTCGGCGTCAAGTAACTGATCAGTGTCGCCGCGCTGCGACGTTTAGCAATAGACGCCTCCGATGGATTGTTGGCAGCGTACAAATACAAATTGGGTGTACTACCAATCAAGCGCTCTGGCCAACACTCACCGGACAAGCCAGACTGTTTTCCTGGCATAAACTCTAAGGCGCCGTGAGTGCCAAAATGCAATATCGCATCCACCGCTTCAGTGTGGTTCATGTAATGATAAAAAGCTGAGAAGGCGTGTGTTGGTGTAGAGCCGCTTTCAAACAGCAAACGCATAGGATCGCCTTCGTATCCAAAGCCTGGTTGTAGCCCAATGGTGATGTTGCCCAACTTCAAACCGAGTACATGTATGCCCGTACCGTTCGTTTGAATTTTTCCAGGTGCAGGACCCCATTGTTGCTCAATTTCTTCTAACCAGGGCGTGTGCTGAACATGATCATCGGTGGCAACAGTGGCCATGACATTAGCATCTGTTCCTAATCTGGAGGCATTTCCAAGAAGCAATTTGTCGCGCAAGTCATCTACACTGCGAGGAAGCTCTACAGCATAACCTTCATTAGCCAGCCTTTTTAGGGTATTAAACAGGGATTCAAATACAGCCAGATAAGCAGCCGTACCAACAGCACCCGAATTGGGTGGAAAATTAAACAGTACGATGCCGAGCTTGCGCTGTTTGCGCTGACTTCTTTTGAGAGCAACGGTTCGATGCACACGTTCAGCCAGTCTTTCTATACGATCAGGAATCGGTAATTTGTTGGCATCATTCTTTCTACCGCCAGCTTCATGACCACTGTAAATAGTTGACCCGGTCGCACCATCCAATTCAGGAATTGCCACCATCAGCGTGGTTTCGATGGGTGTAAGTCCTCTGGTGCTCTTGTTCCAATCATCCAGTGACTGAAATTCGCTTGGAAAAGCGGTGATATATTGAACATCAAGATCAACAAGTGCATCGCGCGCAGCCGCTGAGTCATTGTAGGCCGGACCACCGACGAGCGAAAAGCCCGTTATAGAAATCAAGGCATCTATATTTGATTGTGCGCCTTGCTTAAAAAAAGTATCGATGGCTGGTCTGGCATCCAAACCACTGGCAAAAGCCGGGATAACTTTTAAGCCTTTTGCCTCTAATGCAGAGATAACTGCATCATAGTGTTTTGTGTTGTCGGCCAGAATGTAGGAGCGCAGCATGAGTAAACCAACCGTGCCAGTGTGGCCGTGAGATTTTGGCAAATCGCGCAGCGAATCTGAAATACAACCAGCAACCTTCATGCGAGGGTGGTACAAACCAGTTTCAGGATATTCAACTAAAGCTTTTTCAGTCACCAGTTGCTTTATCGATTCTCGCTGACCAACCGGGTAGCGTTTCATCATGAGTCGTAGCATATTGGCAATGTTTGGTTCTGAACCAGCCAGCCAGCACTGTAAGAGAATAAAGTAGACCCGAAGATCTTGCGCCGTACCAGGTAAGAATTTAAGAATTTTTGGCAAGCGCCGCAGCGTTTTCATTTGTGCGGCTCCACTACTTTTTCCAGGCTTCTTCGACCCACGAAGCTTTTTTAATAATGCCATTGGGCCAGTCAGTTCCTTGCCGAAACTCAATTTTCCCATTCTTGTTAAATTGACAATGTCTGTACCAGACATGGCGCCAACAATGGCATCACAGTGTTCAGCACGAGCTTTTAGTTGTGGCAGCACAGCATCGATATGCGGCTCCATGAAAAGCATTGTGCAGATAATAATGTTAGCTTGCTCAATTGCTTGATGACACTCTTCCAGCGCATCAGCATTGTCAGCCCACACGCTTGCAGGGTGCATGCTGAGACGAAGCCCTGGCACCTCTTGCCGCAACGTTGACTCAACCCGCTCAATGGTGCTGCCCAAATGACTATCGAGTGTAATAACGACGATATTAATTTTGGTTTGGCTAGCGCGCATAGTAAGCCTTTGCATCGTAGAGAACGTCGATATTGATCTCTTTACGACCCTGAGTCTGTGCATAGGCTTCAGTATTGCGACGAGCCTTACCACGAACAAAAAACGGTATTTTCTTTAATTCAAGTTCAGCATCTTTAGTCCATTTTGCGCAAGCAGATGCGGTTGTTTCAACCGGTTCATTCGTGTGCTCGTACAGCGTGGGTGATTGACGCTCAATATTGCCAGGCGCTGCATCCCCACCATGCAAATGCGATGGAGCTGAATTATCATTAAACTCGAAGTCATCTCGGAACATATGCAAAAGATGCTCTTCGAGCCCCATAAGCAGAGGATGTACCCAGGTATCAAAAATAACGTTAGCACCTTCAAAACCAACTTGCGGTGAGTAGCGAGCAGGATGATCTTGCACGTGTATTGGTGTGGATATTACCGCGCAAGGTATACCCAAACGTTTGGCGATATGGCGTTCCATTTGAGTACCAAGCACAAGCTCTGGTTGTAATTGCTCAATATGTTGCTCAACACTCAGGTAATCATCACTGATAAGCGCTTCGAGACCATATTCATCAGCAAGCTGTCGAACATCTCTGGCCATCTCGCGGCTGTACGTTCCTATTCCAACTACGTTGAAACCTAATTCGTCTCTGGCTATGCGAGCAGCCGCTATGGCGTGTGAACCATCAGCGAAAATGTACACACGTTTGCCATTCAGATAGGTGGAATCAACAGAGCGCGCGTACCACGGTAGTCGACTGTGGCTGGAATTTTTTATCGCTGAAGCATCGATACCCGTCAACGCCTCAATTTCTGTTATGAAATCAATGGTCGCCCCAATACCGATAGGTACTGTTTTAACAAAGGGCTGCTGATAAGTACGTTCCAGCCAGACACACAGGGTCCGGGCAATTTCCGGATAAAGACAGATATTAAAATCGGCCTGTGGAATGCGGTGTAGCTCGGAAGTCGTCGCGTTCAGTGGTGCAACAACATTGACGTCGATGCCAATCTGTTCAAGCAGCCCACAGATTTCTACAACATCATCGCGACATCTAAAACCCAGGCTGGTTGGTCCAAGCAGGTTTGCCTTGGGTCTTGGAGCAGAATCGGTACTAGAATCAAACTGGTCATAGTTACTACTGTTAGCACTTTCGTTATTAGTAGCGCCCGCTAAAACATGCCGTACCAGATAATAAAATGACTCGCTCGCACCCCAGTTCTCTTTCTTTGAATACGCCGGTAGTTCAAGCGGAATTACCGGTACTGGCAGGCCCATGCCTTTAGCCAGCGAACCAGGTTGATCCTGAATCAACTCAGCGGTGCACGACTCGCCGACCATCAATGCATTAGGCCGAAATCGTTCGTACGCTTTTAAGATGGTTTCTTTGAGCATGTTAGCGGTGTCCTCGCCGAGGTCACGCGCCTGAAATGTGCTGTAGGTAACGGGCGGACGGCGCTGCTGACGCTCAATCATGGTAAACAACAGGTCGGCGTAAGTATCACCCTGAGGTGCGTGAATAACGTAATGCACATCTTGCATCGATGTAGCAATTCGCATTGCGCCAACATGCGGTGGGCCTTCGTAAGTCCAGAGTGCTAATTCCATCTTTACACCCTCAGCTTCTGTTTACGCTGAATAGGTCTGGCGAATAGTTCTGCCAGGTCTCCGGCTTGATCAAAGCCGTGAATAGGTGTAAATACCAATTCGATAGACCACTTGGTAACGATATTCTCCGCTTCAAGCGGGTTTGCCAGGCCAAGACCACAAACAACTAAATCCGGCTTGTTGTCTCTCACGCGATCCAGCTGTGCATCGACATCTTGCCCTTCAACAATAGTCGTATCAGGTGGTAGAACGGCCAGCTCCATAGTCATCGTTTGCCGGTCAAGATAGGGGACACCAATTTCCTGCAGTTCTACTTTGCATTCTTGTTGTAGAAAACGCGCCAACGGAATTTCCAGTTGCGAATCTGGCATAAACCATATTTTCTTATTCTGCAAAGTGTCGAGATAGTGGGATATCGCTTTTGTCGCACGCGCAATGGGTGCTTCGCATGCTTCATCTATTTGATTGGCTGGGATATCAAAGGCCACAGCAATGGCATGCATCCAGGCTAAGCTGCCGTTAATACCGAAAGGAAACTGCGAAGGAATATGATTGGCGCCAACACCCATTAATGTTCGCCTGGTGATATTTAAAAATGGCTGGGCGAGTATAAATTGCGTGTTGGGTCCGATTGCTGGAATCTGCTCGGCTTTTCTAGGTGGAAAAAATGCCACGGTTCCAGCTGCATCACTGACACCCGACTCTTTAAACAAACGAACAAACTGGTCTTCCACGACATCTGGCAATGTGCCTACCACCAACAATTGTTTTTCTTCAGTGTAAGGCGCCGCTCGAACCATAGCGTCAAGACAGGTATCCTCACCCTCGGTGAAAGTGGTCTCAATGCCACTGCCTGAATAATTAAGTACTCTCACCCGACCTTTATGTGAGGTAGTCAGTCGTTCAGCGGCTTTTCCAAGGTCAAGTTTTATAACTTCAGACGGACACGAACCCACTAAAAACAATGTTTTAATATCGGGTCGCCGCTCGAGCAATCGGTGAACGATTCGATCAAGCTCCTCATTAGCATCGGCAAGCCCGGCAAGATCTTTCTCTTGCATGATCGCCGTAGCAAATCGTGGCTCAGAGAAGATCATTACGCCTGCTGCCGACTGCAGTAAATGCGCACAAGTGCGACTGCCTACAACAAGAAAAAAGGCATCCTGCATTTTACGGTGCAACCAAACAATGCCGGTTAAACCACAAAAAACTTCCCGTTGACCACGCTCGATAGTGACGGGAATGTCGCAAAGTGTCGACGTACTCATACGACCACCCGCGACAATCTGGCTAAACGAAATTTGTAAACAAACTGCGCCGCGTTTACAAAGTAGGCAAGATAAGCAATGAGTGCCACTTGCATATATAAATCAACATTTTCAGTACCGAAGAAGTACAAGAGTACGTAAAGAGTGTGCAGTCCCATCACCAGCATGCTAACAAGGTCTTCCCAGAAGAATGCCGGAGCGAATAAGTAGCGTCCAAAGACTTCTCGCTCCCATAGACAGCCGGTAATCATGATGATGTAGAGCACTGTTGTTTTAGCGACCACTGAGACACCAGCGATATGCGCACCTTCACCAGTATTTAAATAGCGCAAAACCAAGAACAAGCTGACCAGACAAACGACCAGCTGCAGCGGCGCTAAAATACCTTGCACAGGAGTCCAGATAGATGCATCTCTACGGATTCGTTGTTCTTTCGTGTAAAGGGGCTTTGACACTGAGGAATTGTTTTTACTGTGGTCAGCTTTTAGCGTTGAGCTCAGTGTATGTGGTACAAAAATAGGTGTCAACTTTAAATGACACTTTTTCTGTAATTAATCATGTACACTATTTGGAAAGAGAAGTGTTAGCCCATTTTAGTTGACACTTATCCGTGGGTAGGAGTAGTTTACTAAGCTGATAGAAACCCAGCGATCTCCGGCCAATCATGCAAAGCAACACCGAGATCGTCGCCAGTAACCTGATTTGCTCACACATTGCATCAGATTTGTTGCAATCACTTTTAACAGAACGCTTAGATAGGATTTAGATTCTAGAATGAGTGAAACCAGCAAGCAAATCGAAGCAAAGCTGAGACTGGTAAAGGAAGAAGACAGCATACCCATCGATAAATTGTTAAAAGCAGTTGAGGGTGAGCTAATTCCGCGGTTGATGATGTCTCATTTGGTTGATGTACCTGAGAATATCTTAGGTGAACAGGCCATCCAGCAGTACTCCAAACCAGACTGGGCAGCCAAACTGAATGTCGAACACTTTGCGCAGCTCTGTGTGGATGACAAAGCCCAGCTCATGCGAGCTGAGGTCGATGAGTTACTCGAAAGTGGTGTGGCTATAGAAACCCTCTATATACAGCTGCTGGCACCCGCTGCTAACCATCTGGGAGATCGATGGTTCGACGACACGCTAAGCTTTATTGACGTACATTTAGGCCTGGTTCGACTGCATCAACTTATTGGTAATCTCGAATTTGTGGGACCAATTCCTGAAAACCTGGAAGGCAAAAGTATTCTCATTGCCTCCACACCAGGTGATCAGCACACGTTTAGCGCAACGATGGTTGCTGACATTTTTAAAAGAGCGGGATGGCAAGTATCAAATCAGAGCGGTCAGACTGAGGCGCTACTGTTGTCGAAAATCGAATCTTTGCAATACGCCTGGGTCGGATTTTCTTTGCATAACAGTGAAGCATTTGACGCGTTAAAACGTTTAATTACGTTAGTGAGAGTCGCTGGTCGCGGCAACGATACCCGGATAGTAGTGGGTGGTGACTACTTCAAAAGACACCCAGAAAAATTCGATGCGCTCGGAGCCGACTTATGCGTCATAGACGGCAGTATTGCGGTACAGGAAATAACCCAATTCATGGAAAATGCTAGGCGCTCCCAATAATGGAACCTTTTTATACACAAAATTGCTCTATCATAGATATCATACAAATGTGTCAGATATTATGTAAGTCAGAGCTGTCGTGATTTCATGACAGATTTAGTACGTTTGCATCAAAAAAATGTAGGTCTTGTTAATGCAGTCTTTTAAAGCGCCATTAGAGAACATCGGCACCATCGAGGGCCACACGGCCGCAGAGCTATTAAGCGCTGCCGCCGATGTTGCGCTCGTTGTCGACAGAAGAGGCGTCATACGTGATGTGTCTTTTGGCAGCAATGAGTTGCTCAAGCACGGGTTTCAGCAATGGATAGGTACAAAGTGGATTGACACTGTGGCTGCCGACAGCCAGCAAAAAGTGAGAGATCTACTATCCGACACGACTGAAAGAAGCAGTCGACCACGGCAGGTCAATCATTTGCTTGAGGACGGCACTAATCTTATGGTCATGTACAGTGTTGTGCCACTGCAAGAACGTGGTCATGTTGTGGCCGTGGGAAAAGATCTTAGCTCGCTTGAAAAAATGCAGCAAAAACTGGTCAATGTGCAGTGCGCCATGGAACGAGATTTTGCACGCTTAAGCCAATACGAAACTCGTTACCGAGTGCTTTTCCAAACATCTGCAGAAGCCATACTTATTGCCAATGCCGATAACCTTAAAGTACTCGAAGCGAATCCCGTGGCGTGCGAGTTACTCAACCTCAGCGAGCGAAAGTTGGTTGCCAATAACCTGCTCAGGCATTTTAAGGGCGAGCGTAAAGAGCTACTTGAAAATGCGATGAATCGTTTGAAGGATTCAGGGCGAGGAACAGAGTTTGAGCTACCTGCAGATGATAACCGGCCAGCAATCGCTGTTGCTTTGTCAATTTTTAAGATAGAAGGTGTAGCTCATATTCTGATTCGATTGCAACGCATAAAAGCAGACGACGAAATACCACAATTAGCACAAAAAGCATCTGAACAGTTTGGACGCTTGTCAGCGTTGGTTGAAAATGCACCCGACGCGTTAGTTGTGACTGATAAAAACGGCATTATCTTAACAGCTAACTCGGAGTTTCTTGATCTTGCACAGTTGGCAGGTGCGAACATGGCCAACGGTGAATCCTTGGCAAACTGGTTAGGACGTGGAACGGTAGATTTTTCGGTTATCACTAATAGCTTACGTGAACACGGGTCTATAAGACTCTATAAAACCGAAGTACGAGGGGAGTTTGGGTCCAAGGCGGAGGTGGAAGTTTCAGCGGTTAATGTAACCGATGATGGCGTCAACTGCTTAGGCTTCTCCATTAGAAATATCAGTCGACGCTTAAGTGCCGCGAATGACGATGACTCCACCGTCAAGCCGCGCACTAACGATCAGTTAACTGACCTCGTAGGACGCGTACCGTTAAAAGAACTTGTGCGAGAGTCAACAGAGTTGATTGAACAACTTTGTATACAGGCGGCATTAAACCGAACCGGCAACAACAGAGCATCAGCTGCTGAAATGCTCGGATTAAGTCGTCAAAGTTTATACGTAAAATTGCGCCTTTACGCCATGGACAGCGATCAAAATGAATAGTGTAAATATTACTTGACACACATAGACTGTAAATAGTAATTTACAGTCTATGTCAATTTCCAACTCCGTTAGACCAAGTCACCATCTTCCCGCACCTTCGGCCATACTTGAATTACTTAAGCCGATCACCTGGTTCCCACCAATGTGGGCTTTTATGTGCGGTGTTGTGTCTATCAGTCAACCAGCCTCAAGCCACATTGGCACCATCTTTCTCGGCGTTTTACTCACCGGCCCGCTAGTTTGCGCTACCAGTCAAGCCGTCAATGACTGGTTCGACCGAGAAGTCGATGCCATCAATGAGCCACATCGCCCCATACCAAGCGGCCGAATACCAGGACGCTGGGGTTTGTATATCGGTATTGCTTGGACTGTACTCTCACTGTGTGTCGCTGCGGTACTGGGTAAAGTAGTCATTGCAGCCACGGTGGTCGGACTTATCCTCGCGTGGGTTTACAGCGCACCTCCTTTACGCCTTAAACAAAATGGCTGGTTTGGTAACACAGCGGTTGGTGCTTGCTACGAAGGGCTTCCCTGGATAACCGGGGCTGCCATATTAAGTGCAGGACAAATGCCCGATGGTCGAATCATAACTATGGCTGCACTTTATAGTGCCGGCGCTGTAGGCATCATGATTTTAAACGACTTCAAGTCTATAAAAGGTGATACCGAGCTCGGGCTCAAATCCATACCAGTACAACTGGGTGCCGTCAATTCCGCGCGTTTCGCCTGTGTTGTTATGACGGCGGCACAAGTAGTGGTTGTCGGCTTGTTGTTTGTTTGGGGGCAGGTTGTGATTGCCAGCATTGTCAGCTTGTCGATATTCATACAAATTAGCCTGATGCGTCGTTTTTTAACCGATCCCGAAGGCCTTGCGCCCTGGTACAACAAAACCGGTATTTCGTTATACGTTTCAGGCATGCTGGCCACCGCCATTGCCTTGCGCATTCTCATACCTTAGTGACGTTAAAAAAACGTTTAATTAAAAGGAACTCAATGCAATGTCCACACTTCAGACATTAGGGATCATTGGCATATTACGCCTTGGTCTTGTACAAACGGCGCTTGGTGCTATTGTGGTACTAACGACAACCACCATCAACCGTGTTATGGCTGTCGAACTGGCATTACCGGCACTGTTGCCAGGCTTACTGGTAGGACTGCATTACGCTATCCAGATTACTCGACCAAAACTTGGTTATAAATCCGATCTTGGTGGCAAGCGAACACCCTGGATTATCGGTGGAATGGCCGTTTTGGCATTAGGTGGCGTTTTAGCGGCACTATCAACCCTGGTAGCGTCAACCAATACTATGGCTGGTGTCGTGCTGGCGATTGTTGCTTTTACTATGGTCGGTGTAGGAGTTGGTTGTTCCGGTACGGCCCTTTTAGTTTTGTTGGCAAAATGTGTAACACCAAAACATCGCGGTGGTGCAGCAACCACGGTTTGGGTCATGATGATTGTTGGTTTTATTTTTACAACGGTACTTGCCGGTAAATTTCTCGACCCGTTTTCTTATGAGCGTCTGGTTTTAGTGACGTCTTGTGTTTCGGCCATTGCATTCTGTATTGCGATGCTGGCTGTCTGGGGTATCGAGAAAAAATACATTTCACCAATACAAACCGCAATCAACCAAACCAAGCCTGTTGAACAACCGTTTATGCCTGCACTCAAAGCAGTTTGGCGTGAAGCAGAATCGCGCAAATTCAGTATTTTTGTATTTGTATCGATGCTTGCCTACAGCGCACAAGATCTTATTCTTGAGCCTTTTGCCGGTGCCGTCTTTGGCATGACGCCAGGTGAATCTACACAACTATCAGGAACACAACATGGTGGTGTACTGCTGGGGATGTTACTGGTGGCGCTATTTTGTAGTTTTATTGGCGGCAAACGTCTGGGTTCACTGCGAACGTGGACAATGGGTGGTTGTATCGCGTCCGCAGTAGCATTGCTTGCCATTGGTATGGGAGGTGTTCTTAACCCACACGTTTTTCCGTTAAGTGCGGCGGTGTTCATGTTGGGTTTAGCTAACGGCGCATTCGCTGTGGCGGCAATTGGGTCAATGATGGCTTTGGTCGGCAAAGGCATGAAGCAACGAGAAGGGCTACGCATGGGGCTTTGGGGAGCTGCTCAAGCCATAGCGTTTGGTGTGGCAGGCGTAGGGGCAACTGCGATGGTCGATGTCGCGACTTTGGTTTCAGGCCAGGCCACCGTTGCTTACGGCTTTGTATTTGTTATGCAAGCGCTGTTATTTATAGTTGCAGCCAGACTTGCTAAAGACGTCTATCAGCCAGTTGAGAACAACAGCAAAAAGCATCCTGGTACTCAACCACACATAACCGATATCAGTCGTTTTGCTTTGGAGCAAGAATCGTGAAGCACGCAATTTATGATGTCGTCGTTGTCGGTGGTGGACCCGCAGGTGCAACTGCCGCTTATGAGCTGGCCTGTGGTGGAGCTAATGTATTGCTATTGGATAAAGCCGGAAGAATAAAACCCTGTGGAGGTGCAGTACCACCGCAGCTTCTGCGTGATTTCGACGTACCCGAACACGTACTTGAAGCAAAAGTAAGCTCAGCGCGTATGGTGTCGCCAACTTTGCGAGAAGTCGATATGCCAATAGAAACCGGCTTTGTTGGTATGGTTGATCGCAGCACGTTTGATGAATGGTTGCGCACGCGCGCAGAACAGGCAGGTGCCACTCGCATTAACGGCAGTTTTAGTGAGCTGGGTGGGTCAAGCAGTGGATACATTGAACTGGCTTACCGGCCGGGTAAAAAACAAAGCTTGTCGCGAAGTGCTGAACCACCTTTGTTAACAACAGTTCGAACCAGATATGTTATTGGTGCTGATGGTGCTAATTCTGCTGTAGCCAGGCAAGCGCTTGGCGATGCAGCGAAATTAAAATCGGTATTTGCGTATCACGAAATCATTGAAACACCAAAAACCTTAGCCAACGATGCAAAAGTGAGATGTGATGTTATCTACGACGGCAGCTTGTCACCTGATTTTTACAGTTGGGTGTTCCCGCATGGAAACACAATAAGCGTTGGAACCGGTACCGCTGTTCAAGGCTATGGTATTCGAGGTTCGATTACCGAGTTAAGGCGGCGAACTGGTCTGGACAGTGCGCGCACTATACGTAAGGAAGGTGCTCCTATTCCGCTAAAACCCTTAAAGCGCTGGGATGATGGAAAGCACGTGCTGTTAGCAGGCGATGCTGCTGGTGTTGTTGCCCCGGCGTCAGGAGAAGGCATATTTTACGCGATGACCTCTGGACGAATTGCTGCGAAAGTTATGCAAGAGGTTTTACGCACCGACAACGTCAAGACCTTAAAACAGGCTCGTAAACAATTTCTACGTGCACATGGCAAAGTATTTATGGTGCTCGGTGCCATGCAGTATTTCTGGTATTCAAGTGACAAGCGTCGCGAGCGCTTTGTCACCATGTGTGATGATGCCGATGTGCAAAGACTGACGTGGGAGTCATATTTAAATAAGCGCCTGGTTAAACGCGACTATTTTTCTCATGTAAAAATATTCTTTAAAGATTTGGCCCACCTACTTGGTATCACCGCAGTCGATGGACGTCGATAGTGCCATACCTTGGACGACGTTTCTTAGTCTGAACGTAATTATTAATGTTAAGCTCATTGCATGTGGACTCCTTTTGTAGTAACAGCGCTGGCAATGGTAGTGGTGGCGGTATCCGGAATGCTTGCCACCGATATTGGCCAATGGTATCGAAACCTGATTAAACCAAGTTGGCAGCCGCCAGATTGGCTGTTTGGTCCAGCGTGGACCACCATCTACATTTGTATCATAGCCTCGGTGGGTATGGTGTGGAATCGAAGTCCGGCCAATCTGCACGCATTGATCATATTCCTTGTTGTTGTAAATTTTCTGCTGAATATGTTGTGGAGTCTTTTATTTTTTAAAATGCGTCGCCCGGACTGGGCTTTAATCGAAGTGGTTTTTCTTTGGCTATCTGTGCTATCGCTTATTGTGTTCTTTAAAGACGTGCATGCTCTGTCCAGTTGGTTATTACTGCCGTACATTCTCTGGGTAAGTTTTGCCGCGTACCTTACTCTGACCATCGTACGTTTAAACAAACCATTTGCCTAGAATACAAGCAAGAACACAAACATGAATACAGGTGCACAACCTTTAATCTGGTCTCCTGCAGTTGCAAATGGCGCGGCAAGAGCACTGTGCACAGATTGTGGAATATCACGTACGGCTGAGCCTTCGTTTTGTTCACAGGCTTGTCAATTTATTGCACCAGACTATGCGAGTGCTGAGCTACGTGTTCATGGTAGAGCTCGGGACGAAACCAAAGCGCAGGAACTTTACTTTGGTACCTACCTTTCGATGCATGCAGCGGTACTAAAAAATCCTGTACCTGGTGCGCAATGGACGGGTATCACTACTCGTATTGCTCAGCGATTGCTTGAAGAAAATTGGGTAGATGCGGTAATAGCCGTTGCACCGCATGCTGAAGATCGATGGCGGCCACAACCAGTCATCGCCACAGACCCTGCAGCCCTTGTTCAATGTGCGGGCATGCGCATGGGATACGCACCAACATTGGCAATGATTGAGCCCGCTTTGCAACAAGGTTATCGTCGTTTAGCCGTTATCGGCATTCCGTGCCAAATCTATGCGCTAAGAGAGCTTGAAGTCAAGCTTCGGCGTGAAGGTAAATTAGACGAGTTGTATGTCATCGGCACACCGTGCTCTGACAACACCACAACAGAAAACTTCCACCTGTTTTTATCGAAGTTAACCGACGAGCCCGATACCGTTACTTATCTTGAGTTTTGTACAGACTACCACGTAGAACTACGCTTCAAGGACGGTAAGACGCGTCGAATTCCTTTTTTAAAATTACCACTATCCGATTTGCCGAAAGACTTTTTCCCAACAACCTGCAAAACCTGCGTGGACTACACAAACTGCCTGGCCGACCTGACAGTTGGCTACATGGGCGGCGACAGCAAACAATGGCTTATAAGTCGTAACAAACGTGGTGAGTCAATGCTGGCATTAATAGAACATGAAGTAATCCTGTCTGCTCCTATCTCAATGGGTAAACGTACAAACAGTGTATATGGATTTATAACTAACACCCGTTTGGCTGCCGGCGGTTTGCCTCTGCGTCGCATGCCAAACTTCATGCGCTCAGTTATGGCGTGGCTCATGCCCAGGGTTGGCCCGCGAGGCTTGGAATTTGCCCGTGCTCGAGTTGAAATGAAAGCCGCCGAAAGCATTTTGCATTTGCGGTACCTGCATCCAAAAAAAATGCGCCATATGATTCCCTCGTATATTTGGGCGCAGGTTGCCAATTACGGGCTATTACCCGAAGAAGATGAACTAGCACCCGACTCAACGATACAACTAGCATCAAAGTCAAACCGACAGGAGCGAACGTGAGCAGTGGGTGGATGGTGTTTGCTGAACTAGCACTGGTGTTTGGCGCGGTTTTTGGCTTTGGATTTTACGAACTGTACAAACTCAAGCAGTACCGGCAAAAAAAATTAAATTCCCGAGCAAATACAGACAATAATAACCATCAACAATCCGAACCGTGAACTTATTAGACAACACTTTTGGTTCTGGTCGCATCATCGACTTCATTTTATGCATGATTGTTGTAGAACTATTTGTGCTAGGGACATATTGGCATAGAACAAAACGCGGAGTTGAACCCAAATCGCTTATCGCTATGCTGGGTGCTGGTGCGTGTTTAATGATGACCATTAAAGCTGTTCTGGCACAAGCGGGTGTTGAACAGATAGCGTTTTGGTTAGCAGGCTCGCTGGTGTTCCATTTGGCGGATTTATGCTGTCGATGGAATCATGGAGCCATATCTGGCGCCAAAAGCTCCGGCAATAAAAGCTCTGGCACAGGTAGCAAGCCGTGACGCAACCTGCACATGCCATCGTAATCGGCAGCGGATTTGGTGGATTGGCTGCAGCTATTCGTTTGGGTGCTCGCGGGTACCAAGTTACTGTGCTTGAGCAGTTAGATGCGGCTGGCGGTCGAGCCTATGTGCATCGACAAGATGGTTTTGTTTTCGATGCGGGCCCTACCATTGTAACCGCGCCTTTTTTGCTAGAAGAGCTTTGGGCCTTATGTGGTAAGAAAATGTCTGATGATGTTGATCTTCGTGCCATCTCACCGTTTTATCGTATTCGATTTGACGATGGTGATTATTTTGACTACAGCGGTAACAGCGAAGAGATGAAGCGCCAAATTGCACGCTTCAGTGAAGAGGATGTTAAAGGCTACGATCGATTTATTGCAATAAGCGAGCGAGTTTATGCTGTGGGTTTCGACAAGCTTTTGCATTTTTCATTTGATTCGATATGGAAGATGATAAAAGTAGTCCCCGAGCTACTGTTCGTTCAATTTCACCGCTCTGTGCACGGGTTGGTTTCGCGCTATATAAAGCACCCGAAGTTGCGCCAAGTGTTCAGCTTTCACCCATTGCTGGTCGGTGGTAATCCGTTTTCAACTACAGCGGTTTACACACTTATTGCTCATCTAGAACGCCGCCATGGTGTGCATTTTTCGATGGGTGGTACTGGCTCAATTATCAATGGCCTGGTGGGCTTAATCAGCGCACAGGGCAGTCAGATCAGGCTTAACGAGTCTGTTGCTCAAATACTGGTAGACAAGGGTCGCGCTACGGGCGTTCGTTTGGATTCCGGCGAAATAATCAATGCGGATATCGTTGTGTCCAATGCTGATAGTGCGTTTACTTATAAACATTTGGTGCCAGCACAGTATCGACGCCGCTGGAGCGATAAGAAAATTGCCAAGTCCAAGTATTCAATGAGTTTGTTCGTCTGGTATTTCGGTACTGACAAACAGTACGATGACGTACCGCATCATATGATAATGCTAGGCAAACGATATCAAGAACTGTTGCATGATATTTTCAATAAAAAAATTCTAGCCAACGACTTCAGTTTATATCTACACAGACCAACAGCAACTGACCCTTCACTTGCACCAGACGGATGTGATTCATTTTATGTACTCTCTCCAGTACCACACCTTGATGCCAATGTGAATTGGGAGACTGAGTCTGAAAAATACCGCAAAGTTATCGAACAGTTTCTGTGTGAAACTGTGCTGCCAGAACTTCCATCGCATGTGATTAGCTCACGTCTACTTACGCCTATCGATTTTAAAGAGCGCTTGTCATCGGTTAAAGGGGCAGCGTTTGGTCTGCAACCATTGTTGCTACAAACCGGCTGGTTTCGACCGCACAATCGCAGTGAAGATATTGAAAATTTGTACCTTGTAGGGGCGGGCACGCATCCCGGGGCTGGTATCCCCGGTGTTGTGTCATCTGCAAAAGTATTAGATGAAGTGGTGCCTGACCCTTTCAGTGTCTAGCCGATAAACACCTGCATTGCTGCCAATTCCTGCCAATTTAGTCAATCCAGGCGCATTATGTTTGTTCGGGTTTTTGTGGGGGCTAACAATACCCTTGTCTAAAGTTGCTGTTAGCAGTGGCCATCATCCCTTTGGATTAATTTTTTGGCAGTTGGCCATCACCTCAGCGGTGCTCGGTGTGTATATAGCGATAGCCAGAGTCAAAGTGCCAATCGACAGGCGATATCTTTATTTTTATCTGTTTATCGCGTTTATCGGTACGTTGGTTCCCAATAGCTTCAGCTACATTGCAATCAGGGAATTGCCAGCAGGAATCATGTCCGTGATTATTGCAACGGTACCGATCATGAGTTTGACAGTTGCACTTATCGCACGTATCGAGCCATTTCGGTTGTCGCGTCTGGTTGGCATTGTTCTGGGTGTCTCAGCGCTGATGTTGCTTGCACTGCCGGATGTTAACTTAAACGGGCCTACCGCACTATCCTGGGTAGCATTCGCATTAATTGCGCCGGTTTGCTATGCCGTCGAAGGTAACTATGTGGCGGTTAAAAGCCCCAAAGAATTATCCTCTGTGATCATGTTGTTTGGTGCCTCTGTTGTCGGCACGTTAATTATCGCGCCTGTCGCCTGGTTTGGTGGATATTGGGTGAGCATGTCACAGGGATGGCAGGCTCCTGAATGGGCGATTATTGGTTCGGCTGTTGGACATCTGTGCGCTTACTCGGGGTATCTTTGGCTGGTCAGGCGTGCGGGGGCAGTTTTCACCAGTCAGCTGGCTTATGTCGTCACACTTACCGGAATACTGGTTTCGATTCTGGCTCTGGGTGAGGACTACGGCAAGCTGATGTGGGTAGCTGTTGCAATGATGCTCGTTGGCGTATCGCTCGTCCGGCCCAAACTGAGCACAAAGAGCACAAAGAGCACAAAGAGCACAAAGAGCACAAAGAGCACAAAGAGCACAAAGTCTTCTTGATTCAGTGCTACCAAGTTGTTATTTTTATTTAAATCATTGTTGTTATCTATCGGATAGTAATTGCTGTGCGGCCAGCTGGCCAGACATGGCGACCATCGGCACACCGGCACCAGGGTGCACACTACCGCCAGCCAAATACAAACCGTTTATTGACGTTGTTGAACCTGGTCGGTTAAACGATCCCATCCACCCGTGCGTGGGGCGGCCATACAATGCGCCCTGGGTTGCCGGAAAAAGCTTGGCAAAAGAGTTGGGTGTTTCAACGTGTGCATCGCCTTGATGATGTTTCAATTGTAAACCGTGGGCAGATAAGCGCTTCGTCATTAATTGGCAGGCAGATTGAATTTCACCTGGATGTAACTCGCAAGCAGGCGCGTTCATCAAGCTAAAAAGACGCTCTGGTTCTGTTGTTGCCTTTGACGCGCTTGAATCAATTTCTGACCTGTCTTGTGCGCATACATAAATAGTCGGATCTTTACAGATATTCTGCTGTTTAAATATGGCGTCGAACTCCGCTGAATAATTTTCGCCAAAAAAAACATTGTGATGAGCCAGCTTAAATCCATCGCTTTGGGCTACTTCACAACGCGTTATCGCTGATAAGGAATTCGTATTCACATGCCGCGTCGCTGTATTGCAGGATGCGCCTAACATGCCACTGGTGAGTGCATGCGTATCACCATTGAAGATAATAGATTTTGCGAGTAGCTCTTCACCTGAGTCAAGCTTAATGCCCTGGATTCCCGATGCACCTGTCAGGATTTGCTCAACACTATAACCGAACAGGCACTCGCACCCCTTCGACATGGCTGCCTGCAGCATTGCATCTGCTATCGCCTGCATCCCACCATTAACAACCCACACACCTGATCGTTCTGCATGCGCAATAAGCATCAGTGTTGCTGGCGCTTGCATTGGGGATGAGCCACAGTAAGTGGCATAACGGCCAAATAATTGCCTTAAACGCGGATCATTAAACGTTTTGCCCAGATATTTCCACAAAGACGTAAACGGCTTGGTGTCATACATGCCTTTTAGCCCGCCAACGCCGTTAGCGAATGTTAAGGACAGCGGGCTTGGACGTGCTGCTTGCATAAACGGCGCATTCAGCGTGTTGAATATAGCCTCAGACTTCGTGGCAAAAACGCGATATGCTTCAGCGTCCTTGCGTCCGGCGAATGCTTCTATTGCCTGAACAGACAAATTTACATCGCTATGCAGATCTAATGTACTACTACCGACCCACGAGTGTCGAGCGAGCAGGGAGCTGTTGGCCAGTGTGACATGTTCTTCAAAACGTAAACCTGCGTCAGAAAATAGTTTGTCGAATACCCACCGCATTGTAAAAACCGTTGGGCCAGTATCAATCCATTTTCCTGCCACGCAGGCTTGGCGAATTTTACCACCGGCATGCTCATGCTTTTCTATTAACGTGACCGGGATGCCTTTGCTCGATAAATTTAGCGCGGCCGCCAAACCACCCATACCGGCACCAACAACAATGACTCGTCCGCACTTACGAGTCGGCACGGCCCGTCAATTTTCTTGAAGCATCAACTATTTTATCGTCCGTTTTATTGACTTGTTCACCAACTTTCCCGGCAACCCGCGAGAAAAAATCCTCATTGCTGCTCAAGGCAATATCGTCAGTATTTTCTGTCGTTGATGCAGCGAGTTTTTCATCTACCCGTTTGTCGATTGACTCCAGAGATGATGAAACGCGATTCACGGCTTTAGCGAAAAAACCATTTTCTTCAGGCAGTTTACCAGCCACATCTTGAGTAGATCGATCTGTGCGGCTCTGCATTTTCTCCTCAGACTTTTTTAGCGAATCGTTCACTTTGGTGACCATACGGCCAAAACGAGAATCCTCCTCCTCGATAGTAGTGCCGACTGGCTCAGCTTTGGCGGCAGCAATTTTTTTCTCAAGTTTTTGATCTGCATTTTCCGATACTGCAGAGATCTTCGCCATGGAGCGATCAAACAGGGATGCTTTTGGGTCCTTCGACAGTCCAGACACTTTTCGTTCCAGGGCATCACTGGCCTTATTACTTTTTTGCTGGATACTTTGTACCGCCTTTGCGAAGCTGGAGTCTTCATCTGCAATTGCTACGTCGCCGTCGAAGGCTTCAGGGTTAAGACTGTTGCTCACCGTCATAAACAGATCAGCATCTTCGGTTGGTTCGCCATCAGTTTCTTCAAGTAAGCGTCGTTCAGCTAAGCCTTGCATCGTTAGATAGCAAATAACCGCTATTAAAAATAGTGTAATCAGCCAAATCATTCTATTATCCTCTTGACTCTATAGTGGAAGTTAAACAATTACCTATGTGTTGGGTCGCGTGTGTAACACCGCGACCTTGTGATTATGAAATCATCACAGTGTTCTTGTGGTTAATTGCAGCGTCATATAGCAAGTCAAAGTGCTTTAGAACATATATTCTTATCCACTGAGTGTAGTTTTGCGGCGTGGATTTCACTTCGTCTCGTAAACGATCAAGACCAATCCAGCGTAATGCTCTGACTTCATCTTTATTGAAATTATTTATTGACGTGTTTTTTGGCATCGTACCCACATAGCAATAGGCAGACTCATTCTCGAATAAAGAGCCTCCAACGTCCGCTGCATAATCGATTTTTCCGAAGAAATTAATATTTGCGCTGAATCCTAGCTCTTCGGCTATCCGTCTCGACGCACAGCTATCAGGTGATTCTTGCCATCTTGGATGAGAGCAGCAAGTATTCGCCCATAAGTTTCCTGAGTGGTACTTATGAGGTGCTCTTTGTTGAATAAGCAACTCACCGTCATGAAATATAAATACCGAAATCGCTAAGTGAGGCACATTCTTTACGTGAGCATCCAGTTTCTCAATCGGGTAAAAGCTGCCATCTTCATCTATAGCAGTAATCATTTCCTGACCTTCGAGGGCCTCATTCACAAGTTGCATTAGATTCTCTATTGGTGTCAGGGATGCAGGCGCTTGTCTTTCTCGGCATTCTAAACGGTAACAAAACCTGTACCCAAGGTTTTTTGAAGCGATCAAATTCAATGCTTTCGTGCATGCATGAGGCCTTTTGTCCGGAGATATCAGTGTCGAATCTGCTTCTCGAATAAAACGGAGTATCCTCTAACGTAATTAAATTATTGATCCGCGCATTGTTTTGTAATCGCGTACCACGCGGAATTCGCCAATAGCGAGTTTTTGCTAACGTCTTTTGTTGGCTCAACCCAGCTAGCATCGAACAGTCGTCATCATTGAATACTAAAGTCTTACTGTCTTTAACCCCATTGCGTTGATTGACATCGTACTGCACCACGGTATTGCCGTTTTCCAAATGCGCACGAGACCAGTTCCAGGATTTAAACGTATTTTCCATAGGCTCATATCCGAAATTAGCATCAACGTAAGCGTTGCCTTGCCAAGTGATCTCCGGACTTTGAAACTCGACCGTAATGGGTGTATTGGGCGCCAATACCTGCCAGTAGTGCCGTTGATTGTCATCTAATGGAAATAACGCCTTTCTGGTATTTCCCAGCTTGACTCGCACCTGTCCAACGACCCGCTGCGGGAATGGCATTGCATACTCGTCAATGCTACAGATGAGCTCGTTGTCTACAACACAGGCTTGACTTGGCCCAATACGGTAACGCGCAGGACCACGATCAATGCTGTTTGCCGCACGCTCAGTCATACACCATCTGCCTGATTGTCCATAAAGCGCGACGTTAAACGCGCAATGACTCTCAGCCTTTGTCGAGCCTTTTCGTCTCGACCAGGCATAGTAAGGTGAAAACACACTGCCCACGAAAATAATGATGCTCAAGGCTTGCAGGCCATCTTCACTCATGGCATCGATGTACCACCAGCAATAGCCATCGTCAGTCACTGGTGTATTAAAATCGATAAAAGCCATGCCGATAGTATTGCATAGTTGACATATCATCTGTGTAAGAATATTCTGACACACTGGTGATTGAGGATGTCAGATGCGATCTCAGCAACGAATTGAATCCGTGCTTGTGGAATTAAGCGCCTGCTTAAGTGATTCAACAACACCTCCAAAACTGACACAAAGCATTGAATACGCCTTATTTCCTGGTGGGGCTCGAATCCGGCCACGGCTTGCAATCGCTGTCAGTGAAGCATGCGAACCCGACGACGCCGGCGTCATCGCGGCGGTTAATGCATCTGCAGCAGCAATAGAAATGATGCATTGCGCATCGCTGATCCAAGACGATTTGAAGTGTTTTGACAATTCGGCACTGCGCCGGGGAAAGCCATCGCTGCACGAACAATGGGGTGCTGACTACGCCATTCTTACGGCAGACGCGCTTATCGTTGGCTGTTTTCAACTACTGGCCAGCCCGTTAATAGATAGCGCGACCAGTACAGCCTTAATTCGAAAACTGGCGAGTCACACGGGCTCGTGTGGTGGCATTACTGCAGGCCAGGCATGGGAGTCAGAACCCAGCATAAACCTGGAGGCGTACCACACATCTAAAACGGGTTCTTTGTTTGCGGCCGCCACCGAACTTGGAGCAATTTCAGCCGGTGCTTGTCCGGAAGACTGGCTGCCGCTGGGGCAGCTTATTGGCAGCGCGTATCAAGTCGCCGATGATATTCGAGACACCATTGGCAGCAGTGATGACCTTGGTAAGCCAATTGGACAAGACGCACAGCTGCAACGCCCGAATGTTGTACTGGAGTATGGGTTGGAGGAGGCCATCGTCAGGTTAAAAAAACTGATCGAAGAGGTGGTTTGTAGCGTGCCGGATTGCGCCCATGCAAAACAATTCGAAAAAATATTGCGCGATGAAGCAAACCGATTTATACCAAAAGAAATTGGCCGCTATGCTGCCTGATTCGCACGATATCGCGAGCCTGCCTGCTACTGCGACACGAGATAAGAAATCAGTTAACTCTTTACGTGAACGCTGGTTTAACTGGCGAAACGCGACACTTGCTGACCCGGGGTTTCACCGTTGGGCGCGGCGTAACCCAGTCACACGATATATCGCGCGTCGTAAAGCAAGAAGCTTGTTTAATGTATGCGCAGGTTTTGTTTACTCTCAAACATTAAGCGCCTGTGTAGAGCTGAAACTTTTTGATCTACTTATAGACGGCCCGCTGTCCAGGCAGGAAATTTCAAAATATTGTTCTTTAGAATCCCATGCATGTGATGTTCTGCTGCGTTCTGCCGTGTCACTAAAATTGCTGCAGGCTGTTGATGCAAACCGCTATGGATTGGGTATGCAAGGTGCGGCATTATTGGCTAATCAGGGTGTATTAAAAATGATAGAGCATCACGCATTTTTTTACCGTGATCTGAAAAATCCGGTAGCGCTGCTCAGGGGTGAACAAGCCGACACCACGCTATCGTTGTTCTGGAACTATGCCTCACACCATAACCACTCAGACCAACAAAACTACACTGACCTGATGAGCGCGTCTCAATCAATGATCGCTGAACAAATCCTGGATTGTTACCCAATAAAATCGCACCAATGCATGTTGGACGTGGGCGGTAGTGACGGTACGTTTTTACGCACAGTTGGTGGATCTGCCCCCGACATTAAATTTATGTTGTTTGACTTAACACCCGTTGCTGAACGTGCTAAAGCACTATTCAAGCTTGCGGGTTTACCCAACAAAGTTGAATGTCATGCGGGCGACATGTTTAAAGATGCTTTACCGCAAGGGGCAGATTTAATAACACTTGTCAGGGTGGTGCACGATCACAACGATACTGAAGTTGTTGAGCTGTTAAAACGTTGCCGCGAGGCGTTGCCAGAAGGGGGAACGTTATTGATAGCAGAACCGATGGCGGTTGAACGCGTTGGAGACCCGGCTACCGATGCTTATTTCGGTTTTTACTTGCACGCCATGGGTCAAGGTCGCCCCAGAACGGCAAGCGAACTAACAGCGCTACTTTTACAGGCAGGCTTTGCAAAACCCAAAGAGGCCAGAACACATTTACCTATGTTGGTCAGAATTCTTAGTGCGAAGGCACAATAAACTCAGCAATCATGTGTCATTTATAAATTACATATGATAGTGTAAGCCATAGTTTACACTTAACCTTTCAAGCGATACATGCCTCAAGTACTCACCTGCTCAGCGATCGTTATGGACTCTCCAGGGTCAATTGCGCAACGCTCAGTTCAACTGGTCACCCCCGAAGGCACTGACCTGGTCGTTGAGATTGCCGCCTCTGGCATTAGTACCGGCACAGAGAAATTACTCTGGCAAGGCAAAATGCCCGCGTTCCCGGGATTGAAGTACCCATTGATACCAGGCTATGAGGCTGTTGGCGCCGTCGTTTCAAGCGGCGAACACTGCAAAATTGCAACGGGCACGCAGGTTTTTGTTCCTGGTTCCACCGGATTTTCAGGCGATGTCCGAGGACTGTTTGGTGCGTCAGCCGCAACCTTGGTTGTTCCTGAGAATAGAGTCTGCGCAATTGGCGATTTAGCGACGAACGATGCAGTTCTGCTGGCGCTGGCGGCTACTGCAATGCATATCGTGACACATCAACTGAGACAAACGGGCGAGTTAGCGGTAGCGGCGGGCGATTTGAGCAACATCGATCGCGAACGACTAAAAGCCGCCGCCCCTGAGCTCATTGTTGGGCACGGAACACTCGGTAGATTGTTGGCAAGAATCTGCGTTGCGATAGGCGCAGTTACTCCAACGGTTTGGGAAACTAACCCGGCACGTAGAAGCGGCGCAATCGACTACAGCGTTACCACACAAGAAGACGATGACCGACGAGATTATCGTCGTATTTGCGATGTCAGTGGTGCAGGTGGTGATTTGTTTGACACGCTCATTGCCCGGCTAGCCCGTGGTGGTCACCTCGTATTGGGTGGCTTTTACTCAGATCAAGTTGCGTTTACATTTCCACCGGCCTTTATGCGCGAGGCAAACATTAGTATTGCAGCCGAGTGGTCTCCAGACGATTTGCATCTTGTGCAATCGCTTATTGCCAATAAGGCGTTGTCACTGCAGGGTCTTGTATCGCATTGCGAGCCTGCTGCCAACGCAGCATTTGCCTATCCACAAGCATTCAATGACTCAGAGTGTTTAAAAATGGTTTTAGACTGGAGCACTTCATGACAACCCAAACTGTATCTGTCGATTCAATATCCAAGATGACGCAGCAATTGCGTATTGAAGCAGAAAGTGAGCCTGATGCTGTGCCAACCGGTGAGCCAAAGAAAGAGACACAAATTATCGCTATTTACGGCAAAGGCGGTATTGGTAAAAGTTTTACCCTGGCCAACTTGTCCTACTCAATGGCACAACAAGGCAAAAAAGTACTGCTTATTGGCTGTGATCCAAAAAGTGATACTACCTCTTTGTTGTTTGGAGGCAGAGCATGCCCAACCATTATTGAAACATCATCGAAGAAAAAACAATCTGGTGAGCAAGTCAAGATCGGTGATGTTTGTTTTATCAGAGACGGTGTCTATGCGATGGAACTTGGCGGGCCAGAAGTGGGCAGGGGATGTGGCGGCCGAGGCATTATCCACGGGTTCGAACTCATGGAAAAACTCGGGTTTCATGACTGGGATTTCGACTATGTGTTGCTCGACTTTCTAGGTGATGTTGTGTGTGGTGGTTTTGGACTACCTATAGCACGCGACATGTGTCAAAAAGTCATTGTTGTTGCCTCCAATGATATGCAATCTCTCTATGTTGCAAACAACGTTTGCTCCGCGGTTGAATATTTTCGAAAGCTTGGAGGTAACGTTGGTGTCGCCGGTATGGTGGTCAACAAGGACGATGGCACTGGTGAAGCGCAGGCTTTTGCCGAGAAAGTGGGTATCCCCATTTTATCATCCATACCTGCCGATGAAGATATTCGGCGCAAAAGCGCATCGTATGAAATTATCGGCCATCCGGAAAACACCTGGGGTCCGATGTTCAGTGATCTTGCACAAAACATTAGTGACTCCAAACCAGAACATCCAACCCCCTTGGATCAGGATGGTTTGTTGAGTTTGTTTGACAAAGAAAACGAGGAACAAAAAATTGCGATGACCCCGGCGACCATTGCAGATTTATGTGGGCAAAAATTGCTTGAAACTCCGTCTCTCGAAGTTATCTACGACGAGGCCTGATTGATATGAGCGCAAAACTGCCAGATGCAAAGCTGCCAGAAGCGGTGCCGATTAAATTTGTTGAGTCTAATAAGTCAGACGCACAAACAAATCCCACACCAGAAGGTTCAGGTTGTCACGCAGGCAAAGCTGTACTTATGGCAGCAGCGAAGTCAGCTGGCAAATCAGACATACTCGATGAGTACGCGCAAACTTACCCTGCAGGGCCGCATGATCAACCACAAAGCATGTGTCCGGCATTTGGATCGTTGCGTGTTGGTTTGCGTATGGAACGTACAGCCACAATTTTATCTGGCAGCGCATGTTGTGTTTATGGATTAACTTTCACCTCGCATTTTTACGGAGCACGACGCACCGTTGGGTATGTGCCTTTCGATTCGGAAACATTGGTCACCGGTAAATTGTTTGAAGATATTCGCGAGGCCACATATAAACTAGCTGACCCTGATAAGTACGACACTATTATCATTACCAATCTGTGTGTGCCAACCGCATCCGGTGTGCCACTTGATTTACTACCAGAGCAAATTAACGGTGTACGGATAATTGGTATCGACGTTCCTGGATTTGGCGTTCCTACACATGCAGAAGCGAAAGATGTGCTTGCTGGTGCAATGCTCAAATACGCACGAACAGAAGTTGAACAAGGGCCTGTTTCAGCACCGGCGAATCGACAAACAGATCGCCCTGCCGTTACCATGTTGGGCGAGTTATTCCCCGCAGACCCGATGAGTTTAGGCATGTTGCTTGAACCTTTAGGTCTTGCTTGTGGAACGCTGGTACCCACACGACAATGGCGAGAACTGTATTCGGCACTTGACGGTGCGGCGGTTGCCGCCATTCACCCGTTTTATACCGCTGCTGTTCGCGAATTTCAAAAAGCAGGTCGTGAAGTTATAGGGTCGGCCCCAGTAGGTACTGATGGCACGGCCAGCTGGTTAGATGCGATTGGAGATGCTTGCGGCATAGCACCTAAAGATGTGGGCGCAGCAAAAAATCAATTTCTGCCCATGATTAAAGACACACTAAGCAGTGCACCGATAGATGCGCGCTTAATCATTTCTGGTTACGAAGGTTCAGAGTTACTGGTTGCACGATTGGCGGTGGAGAGTGGCGCTCGTGTTCACTATGTTGGCACAGCTTGTCCGGCAACACCCTGGTCGCAAAGCGATGCACAATGGTTAGAATCAAAAGGCGTTGTAATACAGTATCGCGCGTCGCTCGAAGACGACCTGGCAGCACTCAATGAATTCAATCCGGATTTAGCCATAGGCACAACTCCGCTTGTACAAGAGGCCAAAAGTCGCGCCATTCCAGCGTTGTATTTTACCAATCTAATTTCTTCCAGACCGTTAATGGGCGTTGCTGGTGCAGGCTCGATTGCACAAGTGATTAACGCAGCACTGAACAATCGCGACCGTTTTGCACAAATGAAAGCCTTTTTTGAAGGTGTTGGCGAAGGAGACAATGCCGGTATTTGGGAGAGCAAACCAATAGCGCGACCCGAATTCAGCGCCCAGTACGCAAAAAAGCTGGCCAAGCAAGCTGATCAACGCAAAAGCACGGCGACCCAATAATGCTGGTACTCGATCATGACAGAGCAGGCGGTTACTGGGGCGCCGTCTACGCATTTACTGCTATCAAAGGTTTGCAGGTGATTGTTGACGGACCTGTAGGTTGCGAGAATTTGCCAGTGACCAGCGTGTTGCATTACACAGACGGTTTACCACCACACGAATTGCCAGTGGTTGTGACAGGTCTGGGTGAAGAGGAGCTTGGTCAGGAGGGTACTGAAAAAGCCATGAGTCGGGCGCACAAAACGCTCAATCCTGATTTACCTTCTGTGGTTGTAACAGGCTCCATAGCTGAGATGATCGGCGGCGGGGTCACGCCAGAAGGGACTGGCATACTTCGATTTTTACCGCGCACAATAGATGAAGACCAATGGCAGTGCGCCGACAGGGCCATGTTCTGGTTGTGGAGTGAGTTCGGTCCCAAACGCGTACCTAAAAGACGCAGGAAAGAAGGTGAAAAACCGCGTGTCAACATTATCGGGCCTATGTACGGTCAATTTAATATGGCGTCTGACCTGCATGAGATTCGCCGCTTGGTTGAAGGTATTGGTTGTGAGGTCAACATGGTTTTTCCACTTGGTTCTCATCTGGCTGACATTCACAAGTTAAGCAATGCTGATATCAACATTTGCATGTTTCGCGAATACGGCCGCATGCTATGTGAAGCGCTCGAGCGACCTTATCTGCAAGCACCCATCGGTTTGCATAGCACAACCAATTTTTTAAGAAAACTGGGTGAACTAACCGATCTGGATCCAGAGCCGTTTATAGAGAACGAAAAACACACGACCATAAAACCACTGTGGGATTTATGGCGATCAGTGACTCAAGATTTCTTTGGTACAGCAAACTTCGCTGTGGTTGCCCATGAAACCTACGAACGTGGAATCCGGCAATTTTTGGAAGGTGAAATGGGTTTGCCGTGCGCTTTTTCGGTGTCCCGAAAGCCGGGTGTAAAAACAGACAATGAACACGTTCGCCAGCAGGTTCAATCCAATACGCCATTGATGGTGTTCGGCAGCTATAACGAACGCATGTATCTGGCAGAAATCGAGTCCAAAGCGGTATACATCGCTGCATCTTTTCCAGGCACAGCTATTCGCCGCCACGTAGGCACTCCATTTATGGGCTATTCGGGCGCAACCTATCTGGTTCAGGAAGTCTGCAACGCCCTATTCGATATGTTATTCAACATACTTCCGCTTGGTTCCGAAATGGACAAAGCCAAAGACCTGACCCCAAGCCGCTTGCACGATGCACTGACATGGAGTGCAGAGGCACGCGAATTGGTTGAGCATCTAGTCGAAGAACAACCCGTATTGGTTCGAATTTCGTTTGCGAAAAAGCTTCGTGATGATAGCGAACGCGTTGCGCGGGAGAACAACGCTAAACGTGTTCTGGTTGAGCATGTAACGAAAGACGTTTTGACGAGCGAACTCACTCATTGATTACCCGTGTTGCACGTTTTTATTTGTAGAGCAATCGGTTTGATGAAAACTAGGCACATTAGGAGAGCATGATGATTACTGTTAATCAAGCACACAAAAATGAACTTAAAATGCACGGTTCAATACACAATCCAATGCACAGTTCAATGCATGACCCGGTTCACGGGTCAGTTGAATACAAATCGATTTACTTTATTGTGTTTAGCAGCATTTTATTTATCTTGTGTTTGAGTTCTTTAGCCAGGAAACTCATACACCCCCTGACAAGTTCTACTTATCAGCATAGAGAGTCTCCACTTGCACAAGCAAGAAGTGCTGCTGACAGTTCTGTTCCTTACATTTTTAAACGTTAGGAACGCCCGGTTTTTCGAATATTGAAATATTCGGAAAAAGTCCGTGCCGTTTATAACAAACGGCGATTCCAAGCGCTTTTGGCGCGACAGGCCATGTTGGCCAGCTAAACAGGAGATCACTTTATGAGTGAAAACCAACCAGGTGGGACGCCGTCTGGATTAAACCAGGAGGAGGCGCGTGAGTTCCACGCCATCTTTATAACGAGCTTTCTATTCTTTACCGGGATTGCAATCGTCGCACATTTTCTTGTGTGGCTATGGCGCCCCTGGTTTCCAGGAGTTGATGGCTATTCAATGATGAACGATGCAACTGAAAAGTTTGCTACTGTCGTTCAATACCTAGCATAAGTAAGGAGAAATATTATGTGGCGTATTTGGCTACTATTCGACCCTCGCCGAGCTTTGGTGGCGTTAGCTGCCTTTTTGTTCATACTGGCAATTGTCATTCATTTCATCTTGCTTAGTACGGATAGGTTCAACTGGATAGAAGGACCGCAGAAAGCAGTAACTGTAAGTATGGAAATGCAAAGCGATGATAACGCGATGCGACATTTAAGCTGATTTTTAGCTTAAGGAACAATCGACAGGTCTAATTTTATTATTCCTGTCGATTGGTTTTCAACCAGTAAAGTTGATTTATAAAATAATGAATTGGAGTCGAAAGTTCATATTTCGACTGCAAGACCAAACATACGTTGAAAATAAATGTTTGGAATAACCAAAGCCCAACTCGGCTTTAAGATCAATAATCTTAAAGACGAGATTGATCAAAAATAATTGGCACCAGTGCTTGGGACGGAGAGACCGATCTATGGCGATGTTAAACTTCGAGAAAAAATACCGTGTCCGGGGAGGAACCCTGCTGGGCGGAGATCTATTCGATTTCTGGATAGGGGCTTTCTACGTTGGCTTCTTCGGTGTCACCACTATATTCTTTGCCACCGTCGGCACTCTGCTGATTGTTTACGGGGCATCACTGGGCGATACGTGGAATGTATGGCGCATAAATATTGCGCCTCCAGACATTAGTTATGGGCTGGCGTTCGCCCCACTGAAAGAAGGTGGGCTGTGGCAGCTGATCACCGTGTGCGCCATTGGTGCATTCTGTTCCTGGGCTTTGCGACAGGCCGAGATAGCCCGCAAGTTAGGCATGGGGTATCACATTCCAATTGCGTTTGGTTTCGCCATATTTGCCTACGTAGCGTTGGTGGTCATCAGACCAGTGTTGCTCGGAGCCTGGGGTCATGGATTCCCATACGGCATTCTCAGTCATCTTGATTGGGTGTCGAATGTAGGCTACCAATTTCTGCATTTTCACTACAACCCGGCACATATGCTAGCGGTCAGTTTTTTCTTTGCAAATGTGCTTGCGTTGTCTTTACACGGCGGACTGGTTTTATCGGCTACCAACCCACCAAAAGGTGAGAAGGTCAAAACACCTGATCACGAAGATACCTATTTTAGAGACATAATCGGCTACTCAATTGGCACTTTGGGTATCCATCGACTGGGTTTGTTCCTGGCGGTAGGTGCCGCCTTCTGGAGTGCCATCTGCATCATCATCAGTGGACCATTTTGGAGTAAAGGTTGGCCTGAATGGTGGAATTGGTGGCTCGAACTACCGGTTTGGAACTAGGAGGAATTGGCGTGGCTGAATATCAAAACATATTTAATCAGGTACAAATTCGTGGTGCAGGCGAAATGGGTGTGCCGGTACCGCGAGGTGAACGCGAGCGTCTTGGTAAACCAATGTTTAGCCGCCTGGCTGGCGCTATTGGCAACGCACAAATAGGACCCTTTTATTTAGGCTTTACCGGTCTAATGGCAATTATTTGCGGCGTAGTTGCATTTGAGATTATTGGTCTGAACATGTTGGCATCAGTAAACTGGAATGTTGTTGAGTTTGTCAGACAATTGTTTTGGTTAGCGCTTGAGCCGCCGGCACCAGAATATGGATTAAGCATACCGCCAATGGCAGAAGGTGGTTGGTGGTTACTAGCTGGATTTTTTCTAACGCTTTCAGTTCTTCTTTGGTGGCTAAGAATCTATTTACGGGCAAGAGCATTAAAGATGGGGTATCACATACCCTGGGCATTCGCTGCTGCAATATGGTTATTCCTGGTGCTAGGATTTATTCGTCCTGTGCTAATGGGGTCATTCAGTGAAGCGGTACCGTTCGGCATTTTTCCACATCTGGATTGGACAGCTGCCTTTTCTATTCGCTATGGCAATCTGTTTTACAACCCGTTCCATATGCTGTCGATCACCTTTTTATACGGCTCGGCTGTACTGTTCGCCATGCACGGCGCAACCATCCTGGCGGTTGGTCGCTACGGCGGCGAAAGAGAGATCGAACAGATCACTGACAGAGGCACAGCCACTGAAAGAGCAGCCTTATTTTGGCGCTGGACTATGGGATTCAACGCAACGATGGAATCGATTCACCGCTGGGCTTGGTGGTTCGCAATCTTATGCCCCATTACTGGTGGCATTGGCATTCTGTTGACTGGAACAGTTGTTGATAATTGGTATCTGTGGGGTGTGAAACATGGGATTGCTCCTGATTATCCTCAAGTATATGAGCCGTCCATTGATCCGGCATTGGCTGCGGAGGCAAGCAAATGAGAGCAGTAGGACTTAAACCTGTTTTAGCCCTTGCCAGTACCTTACTACTGTTACAAGCCTGTTTTGAAGCGCCAAATACCGAATCAACACAAACAGGCTTTCGCGGTACCGGTATGCTTGATACTAAAAATGTTGCAACACTGGCAGATCTCAAAGCATTGAATGTAATTCCTGAAGACGCACCCGTACCGGCTGATGACGGGCCCGGTCCCAAAGCCCGAGACGTGTTTCAAAACGTTCAGGTTTTGGGCGATTTGGGCCTGGCCGAATTCACCGGAACTATGGTCGCATTAACGGCCTGGGTATCGCCTGAGCAGGGTTGCACGTATTGTCATGCGGCAGACAATTTTGTCAGCGATGATATGTATACCAAGGTCGTATCTCGTCGCATGATGGAGATGACTCGTGATATCAACACCAAATGGAAAGATCATGTTGGCGATACGGGTGTCACTTGTCTTACCTGTCATCGCGGCAACAACGTCCCGGAATACATCTGGTTTAAACAAGACGGGCCAAAAACAGCGGCAGGTATGTCGGCAAAAAGCTATCAACAAAACCATGCTGCAATGGATGTAGGTTCAACATCGATGCTAAGTGATCCGTTTTCCAACTATTTAACTGACGACCCGGCGGCCATTCGAGTCATTGCACAAAATGCGATGCCCTACAAGGGAGTAGAGCCCACTGGCTCCACGCAGGCCACCGAGGATACTTACTCACTCATGATTCACATGTCTGATTCACTTGGTGTCAATTGCACTGCATGCCACAACACCCGGGCGTTCACCTCGTGGGAGCAGAGCCCACCAGCAAGGATGACAGCATGGCATGGTTTGCAAATGGTTTCTGAACTAAACAGAACTTATCTGGAACCACTGGGCAGTGTTTACCCGGCAAACCGACTTGGCCCACTGGGTGATGCCCCAAAAGTCAGTTGTGCGACTTGCCATCAAGGTGTTAACAAGCCTTTCTATGGTGAAAGTATGCTCGACGATTTTCCACAATGGAGAGGTGCTAAAGTCGATTGAGAACATTAAACTTTAAGCACACCCATTTGATCTTCGAGTAATTGCATGACTTGCATGACCGCAAGACCTTGAGCAAAGCTGGAGTTCGGCTCTCGACCTTCTTGTATGGCCGAGACAAACTCACGATCAATTAATTCTATGCCATTGTTTGAAACCGCAACGCCGGATAGGTCTACTGGGTTTTGCTTGCCATCAAATAAATCGTCGTAGTTAGCGATATAAGTTCCAGTGTCGCCAATGTAGCGAAAGAACGAACCAAACGGGCCGTCATTGTTAAACGACAAAGACAAGGTACACAGTTTGCCCGATGGGGTCTTAAGACCGATGGTCATGTCCATTGCGATACCAAGATCCGGGTGGGCAGGGCCTTGCAGGCCAAACACTTCGCTGGGCACTTCACCTGTTTGATACAAAAACAAATCTATAGTGTGACAGGCATGATGCCAAAGCAAATGATCTGTCCAACTGCGCGCTTCGCCTTTTGCATTGGTGTTGGTGCGTCTAAAGAAATAGGTTTGTGCATCAAGTTGTTGAATATTAAATTCACCAGCATCAATACGTTGTTTTATCCACTGATGTGAAGGGTTAAATCGGCGCACATGTCCAACCATGCCGATCGTGCCGGTCTCTTTTTGTACTGCATCCATTCTTTGCGCATCGCGCAGGCTATCAGCCATCGGTATTTCACAAAACGTGTGTTTACCTGCCTTCATTGCCTGCACTGATTGCTCGCAGTGCATTTGTGTTGGCGTTGATAAAATAACGGCGTCGAGTTCCTGGTCAAGCAATTGCGCGTAGTCGGTGCAGGCCAGCGGTATGCTGCGATCTTTGGCAAGCGCAGTAATTTTTTCTTCATTCGGCCCGAACACAGCCACAACGTCTACATCACTAATGTTTGCCAAGGCATCCAGGTGTTTAATCCCGAATGCGCCATACGCGCCTGCTACGCCTATTTTGACCATGTTATCTATTCTCCAAAATCAAATGCCCGACAGCGGTGTTGGACGCAGGCACATGATAGAACCTGTGAATTTCTTTAACCTGCTCGTTAAGTGCGCCACGCATGACATACCACATAACAAGCTCGATACCTTCAGAACCCGCTTCGCGCAGGTACTCTATGTGTTCAATGCTGGAGCCTTTTTCCGGATCGTTAACCAGTAGGTTCATAAACCGCTCATCCCAAGCCGAATTAATCAAACCTGCTCGCTTGTGTTGCAGTTGGTGGCTCATACCACCAGTACCAAAAACGCATACTTTTAAATCTTGCTCAAAAGATTCAATCGCCTTGCGGATAGCTTTGCCCAGCGCATAACAACGACTACCCAGTGGAGCAGGGTATTGCACAACGTTCACTGCCAGCGGCACAACCGGACAGGGCCATTCGTCTGGCTGTCCAAACATCATGGTTAAAGGAACAGTCAGACCATGATCAACTTCCAGTTCGTTCATAATCGTGATGTCGAATGAATCAAGAACAAGAGATTGTGCGATATGCGCCGAGAGTTCACGATGTCCCTTAACGACCGGCACTGGACGAGGACCCCAGCCTTCATCGGCAGGTGTGTATTCGCTGGCGCAGCCCAACGCAAACGTCGGGATAACGCGCGCGTCAAAGGCGGTGCAGTGATCGTTATAAACCAGAAATATCAGGTCGGGTTTTTCTTTGGCTATCCATTGCTTGGAGAATTCGAAACCTTTGAATATAGGGCCGTAATACTCGTCGCCAGAAATACCGCTGTCGGAGGCAACACCCAGGGCTGGCACGTGAGAGCAAGCAACACCTGAAGAAATATACGCCACTAGTCATCCTCCCATTCAGACTGGTATCGATTGCCGTCGATAGGCCGTCCACCTGCAACCATCATTGCCCGATAGTCGTCCCCCATGCCCGTCATAAGCCCTGCCAGGTTTTGAAAATTGATGCCGTGGAAGGCCGCAAGTTTGGATGTGTAGTAGATATTGCCACCCAACTCCAGCAACAGATTCCACTGCTGGTTCAAGGCCGCTTCTCTTTGCTCGGGTGTCATTGGAAACGCATCGATATAGCCTTCCGGGTCGACTTTGTATGCCTCGCGGTTTGGTGCAAGTCGAAGACTGATGCAAAACTGATTTAAATGGTAGCCCCTGGCTGCCTGATCGCTGTCGAAAACGATCGTGCCAGGGATGTCATCGTAAATCTTTCTGTTTGCCATGTATCAAATCTCACTCGTTCTATATAAATAAATTGCGTAGCGATATTGTCGCACGAGCTACCGCTGACAACAGACGTAAATTGGCGCTACTCCACAGATTTTTGTACAGAATTGCCATGAAGGTTGACCCAAGCGCCGGCGAATCAGGGTTGCACTCAATTGTAAACCGCAGTTTACAAATAACCCGCGTATTTGATCGACATCAAAGTTTTCGCATAACTAAATCACTCCAACAAGGTCGTGGCGCGATAGTTGGATAACCTTTTGGCCTAGGGATACGCTTTAGCTCAGACGTATCGTACCCGGCAAAATTCAAAAAAATGCAGGAATTGGCCTTATGCCAAACATCGAATCGACATTGTCTCCCAGTGAAACTTTGCTTCAACACGCAAAGTGTGCAGATGCAAAATCCGACAAACGCATCAGCGGCATCGCCAGCATCCTGCTGCTCTGGGTGCTCTGTGTATTTGCAACACCGTCGATGGCGAGTTCGCTGGGAATTGGTCCTTTTAATCAAGGTGTCTATTCAGGAACCGGTCCGTTTAATGTCACAGGAAACTGTACTGACCCGGGTGATGATTGCAACGATAGTGACACGCGTATTCGAACAGCCGACCTGTTGCAATATTCCTGGTCGATAGCAGCCAGTGGCATTCCATTTGGTGATCCGGATTTTGAATCTGTCATTCTGGAACAAACACTGACCCCCAATGCCGGTGCCGACATTATCTTTAACGAGATACCAACGATTTGTCTTGCGCCACCGCAAGGTCCTGGCGGCACTAACCCTACATCATCCATAACTGATAATCCGGATGGCTCCATCACCTTGTTATGTAACCTGGGCACCATGGGTAATGGTGATCAAAAGTCGTTTACGGTTCCGGTTCGCCCTTTGGGAACATCTCTAAACGGAGCAACGTTTACCACAGCGCAAAATATTTATGCCCTTGATGCCAGCGGCAACCAAGTAGTTTCACCTGTTACTTACACAGACAATAGCATCTATGAAATATCTGCAGCGCCGGCGTTTGATCTTATCGGTAATCGTCGCGCAATTTACCGTGGCTACGTCGCGAACTATGATCTTGGTGAAGGTGCAGGTCCTGAGCCCGGATACGTATTTTATTGGACGGCGCACGTCGCAGCCGATCAGGAAAGGGCAGGCAAGGGTATTGAAGCACTGACCAACGCCTTCAGTTTCACGCCAGGCATCACCGGTGTTAAAAGCGATGGTGTTACGCCGATTACGTTTCCCTACAGAATAGTCGAATGTACATTTAACACATCTGGTTGGGGAAATACGGTTTACGGTCGGGAATCCTGGGCTGCGAATAACCCAGCTCTCCCAATAGAGAAAAAGGTGGTCGAATCTGGTAACTGCGGTTATACCGGTGATTATACAACCGGCTATACCATGAACATAACCGGAATGGACACCACCGGTTCGCGTTATCCGACCAAGACAGCTAACAACTCATCCTTGCTAGCCGGCCCTTATTTTGTGGGTGCCTTTCGTATGCGTATTTGGGTGCCTTTTTCGGCCATTGATGCAGAAGACGGTACACCAGGTGACAACAGTGGTGCAATAAACCTGACCAGCTGCTTGTCGGACTTCGATCCGAATAGCGGTTCAGGTGTATCAAACTATGCCGCAGGTTTCGAACCTGGATACAACGGCACTGCTATGCCTGATGGCAGTGGGAGTAACAACTGTACCGGCCCGGTTGAAGCAAAAATTACCACCGGTGGTTCCTACAACCATCGATTGGTATCGACCGCAAACGACAACGGTGGATTCACTTACACGCCACTGATACCGACCTACCATGCAGGCAGTGCAGTAGTTGAACCATCAACCCATCATGCACATATGGTTTATTACGCAAACATCGGCAGTGTCTCTCAAAGCAATATGCAGGTTTGCGCCACCTACGACAACACCACAACGCAATTAACTGATCGAGGTAATGTGGGTGCGACGCCCGGCACTTACGCTTACGTAGCTAACCTGTCAGTGAATGGATTTGACCCAACGGCCTGGAAAGTACAATACGGTACCGCACCCATTCTCAGCGATGACCCACTGGATAACAACGCAGATGGAGTCTGGGATTTCAACTCGATTTCAGGTCGTTATGAAGGGACCTGGGATGAACAAAAAGCCATCCGCTGCGATAACCCCCTGATCGCTAACTGGAATGACGACCCTACAGTGGTGGGTATCGACAATATTAATGTTGTGCGTGCTGTCCCCGTTAACCCGGCAACCACATTTGATGCGGGCCATCAGATCAGACTGTTTATCCCTTTAGAGATGCGCGATAATTTTAATGGCGGGCCTCACGCTGGTAATCCGATTGAGATTGGTACCGTTGCACCTGGGTTCAGTACTTTTCGCTCAGACGAATATGTACCGGGTTGGCGCAACATTAGCTATGTCCCATCACCAGAATCGTCGCACGGTGATGGTGATCGAGTCAGCTTTACCCGAGTAACAGTCGATGTAGCCAAGTCGACTTACTTACCGGCATCGCCGGCAGGTGTGCCGACCAGCACGCTGGCAGGCAACGATGTGATCTGGCAACTCGACCCAGTTGTGTCCTCTCAACAATCAGCTGGAGGAACAGCCAACAACATGAGGGTGGTTGATATCCTTCCCGCTCGATTAGCCTATAACCAGACTTGCACCTTACAGGTACCAGGAACAACCGTACCAACACAGATCGAATACAATACGCCTGCAGCCGGTCAAACGCGACTAACATGGTCGCTCGGCAACGTGCACTCGAGTACAACGCCTGCGCCTATAACCTTTTGCACAACGACAGACTCATTATCACCCGCTGGCACGGTTGCAATAAATCAGGCACAAGCGCTGGCCGATAATTCTATTCCTTCAAGTCCGGCGTACCAAAGTATCGCCATGGGACAAGCCGGTAGTATCCAGGCCACAGCAACAGTGGATGTACCGCTTGATGATGTTAATGACACACAACTACACACGCTGCGCTGGTACAACTTTTCAACCGCCGGTTTGGTATCAACCCCGACTGTCATTAATGTATTGCCTCACTCCGGTGACAATACCGGCTTGTCGATTCGTAATCCGCCAACAAGCTACGCGGGCAGCTATGAGTTAACCGGTGAGCCAGCGGTTACTTTTTCCGATGGCAGTCTGCCAGGTGCTACGGAGCCAGCGATCGGTACACTCTATTACTCAGCAGACACCCCCGCAGGAATAAATCACAACCCGGATAACGATACCAGCAACTGGTGTGAATGGAACGGTACTGTTTTTATCAACCCGAGTATTGGCGGTGGTGTTTGTCCTTTGAACTGGGCTGGGGTCACGGCCATAAAGCACGTATCAAATTACGAACTCGATCTTGATGGTAACCCACGTCAGGGTATGGAGATGCGTTATACATTGTCTGCATTAAGCAACACCCCCGGCGATCGATATACCAATGTATTCGGTGTGGATTCGCTATCGCTTCCGGCAAGCCAGTACGTAAAGTCGAAAGTCAGCACGGTTATCATCACTTCGTATTCTATAGGTGATTATGTCTTTGTTGATATGAACGGCAATGGCAGTTTTGACGCCGGCATTGATTTACCAGCGCCCGATGGGGTAACGGTTGAACTGCGCAGGGCATCAGACAACTCACTGGTAGCGACTACAACAACAGTCGACGGTAAGTTCCTGTTCGATCTGTTAAACGCTGGTGATTACTACCTGCAAATTCCCGCATCCCTGTTTAGCGGTACTGGTTTACTGGCCGGTTGGGATGTAGCAAGCAACTCTCAACCAGCTAACGATGATACTAACCAGAATGTCGATCACTCAGGTTATGTGGTGGGCAGTGCGTCTTCAAGTGGTGTGTTATCCGATATTATTACGCTGTCTGCACAGCCTCTGTCCAGTCCTTCTGCAGCACCCCAGGGTGATGAGCCCGTTGGTGACAATATTCTGGGCGTACCCGATCCTAATACCAATGATGACTTTTCAAATCTGACTATTGATATCGGCTTGGTCTCAGGAGATGCGGATGACGATGGCATTCCAGATGTTGTGGAGTTTGGTCCCGGCGGATTAGTGTCACCTGAAGACAGTGATGGTGATGGTGTTTACAACCACCTCGATCTCGACTCGGATAACGATGGCGTACCGGACACCATTGAAGCGGGCGCTTCTCTGCAAGTACCGATTGACACTGACGGTGACGGCCGACCAGACTATCTTGATCTCGACGCTGACAATGATGGTATTCCCGATTTTACCGAGGCACAAAGTACCGGCCTTGATGCTGACAGTGATGGACTTGAAGACCAGTATGACGTCAGTAGCACGGGTGGTACCGATGCTAATGGAGATGGAATTGACGACGCTGTACTCATTGCCGGGCTTGCTGATTTTGATGGTGACTCAATAGCAGATGTGCTTGATCGTGACAGCGATAATGATGGCTTGAGCGACACCTATGAAGCTGGAGGTCTTGATGCCGATAGTGATGGTGTTATCGATGGGTTCAGTGATGCTAACAGCGATGGTATTGATGATGCCACTCTCACAACTCCATTACCTTTACTCGATACCGACTTTCAATCAGACTTCAATCATCTTGATCGAGATTCTGACAACGATGGAATCACCGACCTGGTCGAAGCCGGTGGCCTCGGCGGCCCTGTCGATAGTGATGGTGATGGCAGCATCGATGGATTCGTTGATACCAACATGGACGGGTTCGACGATAACGTATTTGCAACAGCTCTGAATAATCCAGACAGCGATAGCGACGGTATTGTAGATCATCGCGACATTGATTCGGACAACGACAGTATTCCTGATGCAATGGAAACCAGCATTGATTCAGACACCGACGGTATTCCCGATTACCTTGATCTTGATTCAGATAATGATGGTGTTACTGACCAGGTAGAAGCCAGCGTATCCGGTGTGGATACCGATGGCGATGGCATGGATGATCAATATGACGTGGACGCAACCGGCGGTACCGATGCTAATAACGACGGACTTGATGACGCCACCGCGATTGCTCTGGACTCTGATGGTGATGGTACGCCAGATCACCTCGATCTTGATTCGGATGACGATGGTATTAGCGATTATGTTGAAGCCGGTGGTCCGCTCGGCGATACTGACGGTCTGGTAGATGGGTTTACCGACACGAATAATGATGGCTTGGATGACACCCTGGCTGCAACACCGCTCAGCGATCCCGATACTGATGGAGATCTCTCTGTTGATCGACTGGATTTGGATTCGGACGCCGATGGTATTCCTGATTCGCTGGAGAGCGTAGGCGACACAGACAGTGATGGCGTACCTGATTACCTCGACGACGATTCTGACGACGACGGTATTCCCGATCTTGTTGAAGGTGCAAGCGACACCGATGGTGACGGTGTGCCGAACTATCTTGACAACGATTCAGACGGCGATGGCATTCCCGATTTACTTGAGACGATCAATGATGCAGACGGTGATGGCGTGCCAAATTATCTTGATCTGGATTCTGACAACGATGGTATCAGTGATGCTTCCGAACACGCACCCGACGAGGATGGCGACGGTATAGCTGATTTTCTTGATTTGGATTCAGATAACGATGGCGTAACAGATCTTATTGAAGCGGGCGTACTGGCTACAGCTGATGCTGATAGCGACGGCAGGGTTGATGGTCCTTATGGCGCAAATGGGTACGCTGATAGTGTAGAGACAGGTAGCGAAACAGGCCTGGCTGACTATGATGCAGACGGTACAACTGATACACCACTTGACTCCGATGGTGACTTGATTCCCGATCATCGCGATCTTGACTCTGACAACGATGGCATTGCCGATGTAGTTGAAGCGGTTAATGATGCAACAACGAGCGTCGATACTGATGCCAATGGCATGCTCGATAATTTTGCTGATGCAGACGGTGACGGACTCAACGATGCCACAGCCACAACACCCGTTGCCCATCCTGATACCGACGGCGACTTAGTCACTGATCGACTCGATCTGGATTCCGATGGCGATGGCTTGTCAGATTACTATGAAGCAGGTGGGTCTGATCTTGATGGTGACATGCAGGTAGACGGCTTTACTGACGCCGACAACAACGGCATGGACGATTCTGTACAGGCTACAAATCTGTCCGACCCAGACACCGATGGTGATCTTAGTGTTAATCGACTGGACCTTGATTCTGATGCCGATGGTATTCCCGATGCGATAGAAACCGGCGTGGATTCAGATGGTGATGGAATTTCTAACTACCTTGATAGTGACTCTGACAACGATGGTATTCCCGATGCGGTAGAAACCGGTGTGGATACAGATGGCGATGGCACTCCTAACTATATTGACACTGAGTCAGATGGCGATGGAATACCAGACTCGCTTGAAACAGCTGGGGATTCAGACGGCGATGGTGTGGCTAACTTCCTCGATCTCGACTCTGACAACGATGGCATCAGTGATGCGACCGAGCATGCACCAGACACAGACGGTGATGGCGTAGCCGACTACCTTGATCTGGATTCTGATAACGACGGTGTGCTCGACTTGGTTGAAGCGGGCGTACCGTTATCCGTGGATGCCGATGGCGATGGGCGAACCGATGGCCCTTATAGTGCGAATGGCATGGACGACAGTATTGAAACAGGTGTTGAAACTGGCCTCGTTGATTACGATGCTGACGGTACAAACGATACACCGCTGGATACCGACGGTGACTTAATCCCGGATCATCACGACCTTGATTCAGATAACGATGGTATTGCAGATGTTGTTGAAGCCGTCAACGATGCAACAAGCCTGGTTGATACTGACGCCAATGGCACGCTTGACAACTTCGTCGATGCCGATGGTGATGGCCTTAACGATACAACCGCAACAACGCCAGTTGCCCACCCTGATACCGATAGTGATGGTGTAACAGATCGACTCGATCTGGATTCCGACGGTGATGGTTTATCCGATTACTATGAAGCCGGTGGTGCAGATACCGATGGCGACATGTTGGTAGATGGCTTCATCGACACCAACAATGATGGCATGGACGACACTGTTCAAGCCGCCAACTTAAATGATCCCGACAGTGATAGCGACTTATCCGTTAACCGACTCGATCTTGATTCTGATGGCGACGGCATCTCCGACGCAATTGAAACAGGAATCGATTCTGATGGTGATGGCATTTCGGATTACCTTGATAGTGATTCCGACAGCGACGGCATTCCTGATTCAATAGAGGGCAACGTAGACACAGATGGCGATGGTATTCCCAACTTTCTGGATACCGAATCCGACGGTGATGGTATTCCGGATTCAATGGAGACCACTATCGACACAGACGCTGACGGTATACCAAACTATCTCGACCTGGATTCAGATAACGATGGTATTCCGGATGCGACTGAACACGCTCCAGACACAGACGGTGATGGCGTAGCCGACTACCTCGATTTAGATTCTGATAACGATGGTGTTCCTGACTTGGTTGAAGCCGGTGTACCTGCGTCTGCAGATGCTGATGGCAACGGTCAGACAAACGGTCCCTTTGGCGCTAATGGCGTAGACGACAACATCGAAACAGGTGTTGAAACTGGCCTTGTTGACTACAACGCTGATGGTGCAAGCGACGCACCACTCGACACCGACGGTGACTTTATCCCGGATCACCACGATCTGGATTCAGACAACGATGGTGTTGCGGATGTGGTTGAAGCGGTTAACGATGCAACATCAAATGTCGATGCAGACGCCAACGGTACCCTCGATAACTTTGTCGATATCGATGGTGATGGCCTGAACGATACAACCGCAACAACACCAGTCGCACACCCCGATACGGATGGTGATGGCGTAACTGATCGACTCGACCTGGATTCTGATGGCGATGGGCTATCTGATTACTACGAAGCAGGTGGTGCTGATGCCGATGGTGACATGCTGGTCGATGGATTCATCGACACAGACGGCGATGGCATGGACGACACTGTTCATGCGGCAAATTTAAATGACCCTGATAGTGATGGCGATTTGTTCGTTAACCGACTCGACCTTGATTCTGACGGCGATGGCATTCCCGATTCTGTTGAAACAGGTATCGACTCCGATGGTGATGGTATTGCTGATTACCTGGATAGTGACTCCGACAACGATGGTATACCTGATTCAATAGAAACCAATATCGACTCAGATGCCGACGGCGTTCCGGATTATCTGGATAGCGACTCCGACAACGATGGCATTCCTGATTCAACAGAAAGCAACATCGATTCAGACGGTGATGGCATCCCTGATTACCTTGACGGTGATTCTGATAACGATGGCATTCCGGATTCTGCAGAATTAACCAGCGACACAGACGGTGATGGTATTGCCGATTATCTCGACAATGACTCAGACAACGATGGTATACCTGATTCGATAGAAGGTAATGTTGACACTGATGGTGATGGTGTTCCCAATTATCTGGATAACGATTCTGATAATGATGGCATTCCGGATTCAGGTGAAACCAACTTTGATTCAGATGGTGACGGCGTCCCGAATTATCTCGATCTTGACTCTGATAATGATGGTATCGCCGATGCTACTGAACACGCACCGGATACCGATGGCGATGGGGTTGCTGATTATCTTGATCTTGATTCAGACAACGATGGTGTTCCTGACTTGGTTGAAGCAGGTGTACCAGCAACAACAGATGCCGATGGCAATGGCATAACCGATGGCCCTTATGGTGCTAACGGCATGAATGACGCTATCGAAACCGGCCTTGAAACAGGCCAGGCCGACTACGATGCAGATGGTACAAGCGATTTGCCACTCGACAGCGATGGTGACTTAATCCCTGATCATCACGATCTGGACTCAGACAACGACGGTGTTGCGGATGTGGTTGAAGCGGTTAACGATGCAACAGTGCTTGTTGATACAGACGCTGATGGCAGGCTCGACAATTTTGTCGATACCAACAACGATGGTCTTAACGATGCCACAGCAGCTTCACCTGTATTACATCCTGATACCGATGGCGATGGCATAACAGATCGGCTCGACCTGGATTCTGATGGCGACAACTTGTCAGATTACTTTGAAGCTGGTGGTGTTGATACTGATGGCGACATGCTGGTAGATGGATTCATCGACACCAATAGTGATGGTATGGACGACACCGTTCAAGCAGCCAACTTAACCGATCCTGACAGTGATGCCGATTCATTCGTTAACCGACTCGATCTGGATTCAGATGGCGATGGCATTCCTGATTCAGTCGAAGCAGGAATTGACACCGATGGTGATGGCGTTCCCAATTATCTCGATAGCGACTCTGATAACGATGGCATTCCTGATCTCATTGAAACCAACACAGACTCTGATGGTGACGGTATACCCGATTACCTTGATCAGGATTCCGACGGTGATGGCATTCCTGATTCTGTAGAAACCAATACTGACTCGGATGGTGATGGTGTTCCTGACTACCTTGATCAGGACTCTGATAACGACGGCATTACCGACTCTGCGGAATTAACCAGCGACAGTGATGGTGACGGCATTCCGGATTACCTGGATGGCGATTCTGACAACGACGGCATTCCTGATGCTGTAGAAGGTACCAGTGATACAGATGGCGACGGTATTCCAGATTATCTCGATACCGATTCAGACAACGATGGTATTTCTGACTTAATAGAAACAGCAGCTGATGCTGATGGTGACGGCGTGCCAAACTATCTGGATCTGGACTCTGATAACGATGGTATAAGCGACGCCACCGAACATGCGCCCGATACTGACGGCGATGGCATTGCAGATTATCTGGATTTAGATTCTGATAACGATGGCGTACTCGACTTGGTTGAAGCTGGCGTAACGGCATCAACAGACGCCGATGGTGATGGCAGAACCGATGGGCCATATGGTCTTAACGGACTCGATGACAACATCGAGACAACTGCTCAAAGCGGTCAGGTTGACTACGATGCGGATGGTTTAGCAGATACACCACTCGATAGCGACGGCGACGGTGTGCCAGACCATCATGATCTGGATTCGGATAACGATGGTGTAGCCGATGTGGTTGAAGCGGTTAATGATGCAATCTCATTAGTGGATACCGATGCTGATGGTGTGCTCGACAACTTTGTTGACGCTGACGGCGATGGACTCAATGATGCCACCGCCACAACACCTGTTGCACACCCTGATACCGATGGTGATGGCATAACCGATCGACTTGACCTTGATTCCGATGGTGATACCTTGTCTGATTTGTTCGAAGCGGGAGGCGTTGATGCCAACGGCGACCAGTTAGTAGACGCGTTCAGCGACACTAATGGCGATGGCATGGATGACACGGTTCAAGCGATAAATCTTAACGACCCCGACACGGATACCGATGGTGATGTTAATCGTTTAGATTTAGACTCTGATGGCGATGGTATTGCCGATGCGATAGAGACCGGTGTGGACTCCGACGCAGATGGTGTACCCGATTACCTTGATCAAGATTCAGATAACGACGGTATTCCTGATGTCGTAGAGGGCACCCTCGATACAGACAGTGATGGTACACCGGATTATCTTGATACCGATTCGGATAACGATGGCATACCTGATTCAGTAGAAGGTACAGTTGATACAGATGGCGACGGTATCCCTGACTACATTGACACCGACTCTGATAATGATGGCATTCCTGATTCTGTAGAAGGCGTCATTGATACAGACGGTGATGGCACACCTGATTATCTGGACCCTGATTCAGATAACGACGGTATTCCTGATGCAGTAGAAGGCACTGTCGACACAGATGGTGATGGCATTCCTGATTACCTGGATGAAGATTCAGACAACGACGGTATTCCTGATTCTGTGGAGGGTGTATTAGACACAGACGCTGACGGTATTCCTGATTACCTGGATGAAGACTCTGATAACGATGGCATTCCTGATTCAGTGGAAGGCGTCATTGATACAGACGGTGATGGCACGCCTGATTATCTGGACCCCGATTCAGATAACGACGGCATTCCTGATTCAGTAGAAGGCACTGTCGACACAGATGGCGATGGCATTCCTGATTATCTGGATGAAGATTCAGACAACGACGGCATCCCTGATTCAGTAGAAGGTGTCGTAGACACAGACGCGGATGGTATTCCTGATTATCTGGATGAAGATTCAGATAACGATGGCATTCCTGACTCTGTAGAAGGAGTTATTGATACAGACGGTGATGGCACGCCTGATTATCTGGACTCTGACTCAGATAATGACGGCATACCAGATTCAGTAGAAGGCATTATAGACACAGACGCTGATGGCATCCCTGATTATATTGATGCCGATTCAGATAACGACGGTATCCCGGATTCGGTAGAAGGTGTCGTAGACACAGACGGCGATGGCATTCCCGATTATCTGGATGAAGATTCAGATAACGACGGCATTCCAGATTCGGTAGAGGGTGTCATTGATACAGACGGTGATGGCACGCCTGACTATCTGGACCCTGACTCTGACAACGATGGCATTCCTGATTCAGTAGAGGGTACAAGCGATACCGACGGTGATGGCACACCAGACTATCTGGACCTGGATTCTGACAACGACGGCATTCCCGATGCGGTAGAAGACACAACTGATACCGATGGTGATGGCATTCCTGATTATGTGGACTCCGATTCAGATAACGATGGCATCCCTGATTCAGCTGAAACTACTACCGACACTGATGGCGATGGCACGCCTGACTATCTTGACTCCGATTCTGATAACGACGGAATTCCTGACTTTACAGAAGGCAACAACGACACTGATGGCGATGGTATACCTGACTATCTGGATGAAGATTCAGATAACGATGGCATTCCTGATGCAGTAGAAGGCACCGTCGATACAGACGGCGATGGCACGCCTGACTACCTCGACTTCGATTCAGACAACGACGGTATCCCTGATTCGGTGGAAGGTGTTGTTGACACAGACGGTGATGGCATACCCGATTATATCGATGCAGATTCAGACAACGACGGCATACCTGATTCGCTGGAAGGCACAACCGATACAGATGGCGACGGCATCCCTGATTATCTGGATGAAGATTCAGACAACGATGGCATACCTGATGTCGTGGAAGGCTCTATCGATACCGATGGTGATGGTATCCCTGATTATCTGGACCAGGATTCTGATAACGATGGTATCCCTGATTCAATTGAAGGTACCGATGATGTAGACGGTGATGGTGTTCCAAACTATCTTGACCCTGACTCAGATGGTGACGGCGTTAATGATGCAATTGAAGGTGGTAGTGACCCTGCCAACCCAGTCGACACCGATGGTGATGGGACTGCAGACTATCTCGACCTGGACTCTGATGGTGACGGTGTTTCCGATTCAATTGAACCGGCTAACAAAGACTCGGATAATGACGGTGTTCCAGACAGTCTTGATGTTGATTCAGACAACGATGGCATTCCCGACGCGCTCGAAGGCGCCGGTGATACCGATGGTGATGGCATCCCCGACTATCAGGACTTGGATTCGGACAACGACGGTATACCTGATTTGATCGAAGCACTGGTGAACCCGGATGACTGGGCGACGCTGGATACTGATGCTGATGGCGTTATAGATACTAGCTATCTGTTTGGCGCTAATGGTCTTGCTGACTCGATAGAAACCACACTGGACTCTGACTTGTTAGCAAAAAGCATTGCCGATACCGACAACGATGGCATTCCAGACTACATTGATCTTGACAGCGATAACGATGGTTTGGCCGACTTGATTGAAGCCGGTGGAGAAGACAGCGATGGCGATGGAACGGTTGATAATTTTATCGATGCTAATTTTGATGGCGCCGACGATGCCTATCAGATAGCGCCTCTGCCAGTAGCGGATACCGACGCAGACCGTGTGCGCGATTTCCGCGATCTTGATTCAGACAACGACGGTATCCCTGACTTGGCCGAGAGCCAGAGTGCTCTGAACGATCTCGATGGCGACGGTATGGTCGACGATTTTATTGATGTCGATGAAGATGGTCTGGACGACAATCTGCTTGTCAACCCAATCGTATTTTTGGACACTGATAATGATGGTATTCCAGATCACCTCGATCTCGACAGTGACGCTGACGGTGTTTTCGACCTTATCGAAGCTGACGGTGTTGATGCCAACGACGATGGTGTTATCGATTCAATGTCTGATACCGATGCAGATGGCATTCCCGACACGGCTGATGTTGATGTAACTGGTGGTGATGATGTCGACGGGGACGGTATTGATGATACGGCAGACAGTGATCTTAACGGCTTAAGCGATACGGATGGCGATGGTATTGCCGATGCGTTTGACCCGGATGAAAACGGTGATGGTTTCGCAAAACAAGGCGATGACACACCGTTGCTTGGCGCGGCTATTCCTGATGTTGATGCCAATGGTACACCAGACTTTCAACAGGTGAGTTCAGGTGAATTTATAACTGGCGTTAAGGGCACTGGTTGCTCTGTTAGCAATGAAAACACAGCAGAAGATCCGTTTCTACTGCTGCTTACGCTGCTTTCAGTGCTGGTGCTACTCTGGCGCACCGTTATTAACAGTGCTTCGAGCAAAAACTTGAAAAGGGCGTAACGATGATATTTTTTAACACATCAAAAGTGTTGGACATTTGCGCCCGCAAGGCTTGCAAGGATGCGAGCAAGCAACCAATGCATATAACTATTCGAAAAGTCGCTTTACGCAGCACTGTTGCTCTATTCGTATTGAGCGGCTGTTCGACCATGTCATCTGGTATTGAGACCTCAGCGCAGGCTAAACAGATCGATCAGCCTGTGCAACCGGTTTCGAATCTTCCGACTACGCTTAGTGGCCCAGAATCGTTTCGGCGCAGTGTTTACGCCGCAACAGGCGTTGGCGCAAGCCGCTTAACACCGGATAAAAGTGGCATTTCCAGCTGGAGTGTCAGCGATAAAGTTAACACTGGTGGTCAGATCACTATTGGTGCAGACATTAATCGACACCTATCACTCGAACTGCATTCTGCAGATCTTGGCAGTGCCGGGGTTGAACAATTTGGCGGCCCATTGCGCGGCCGGATTAACTATCACATGCATGGCGGAAGCGTATTATGGTACGCAGGTAAAAATCGTCATAACAACAAACGCCGTGGGCTAACTGGCTATGCAAGAGGTGGTGTTGCTATGATGAACAACAGCCCGGTTGGCAGCGCACCTTACTCGCAACGTAATTCAACCCAACTGCTCATTGGTGCAGGAGTAGAATACGCGACCAAAATCGGACTAGGGCTGCGTGCAGAAGCGATTTCATTTGATTCAGATGCACAATACGCACAATTAGGATTAATCTATCGCCTGGGTAAAAAATCAAAACCAATTCCAGCTCCCGTGCTTGAAGTCAAAACTGAAACTATTGAACAACCTATTGCTACACTGGCGGTTGCCAAGGTTGTACCGGTTACACCGCTTGATACCGATGGCGACGGCGTTATCGACACAATCGATCAGTGTAAAGACACCAAAGCAGGCGCGTTAGTAGACGCAGTTGGTTGTGCAGTTTTCCAGGGAACACTTGAAGGCGTGAATTTTTACAGTGCCTCAGAACGCCTCACACCGGAGGCGCAAGCCGTACTTGATCGCGTGGCAGTGACCTTGCAACAATACCCAAGAGCCAAGATCAATGTAAACGCGCATACTGATAGCAAAGGGTCAAACTTCTACAACCAAAACCTTTCCAAAAGGCGTGCAAAAATGGTTGTACAGTATCTGGGCTACAAGGGCGTGGATACTCAGAACCTGATACCCACAGCATTTGGCGAAACAAAACCAATCGCCAGTAACGACACATCTCAAGGACGCGCTATTAATCGGCGTGTGGAATTAGAGGCGTTTAAGCACTGAGTCGATCGGACTGAGTTGATCGTACTAAATGGTGAGCATTTGTTTATCCAGAATCAGGCAGATGAGCTGAGGGATTTTTCAAAATACGTTTAAAGACAACTACGAGTAATCACGTTCCATTATGAAACGCGACGCACGCTCTGCGATCATTATAACTGCAGCATTTGTATTGCCTGAAATAATTGTCGGCATAACCGATGCATCAGCGATTCGTAATCCTTCCACACCCTTCACACGTAGCTGGTTGTCTACAACTGCCATCACGTCGTTGTCCGGTCCCATTTTCGCAGTGCCACAAGGGTGAAACACAGTTTTGCATGTTTGGCGTATCCATTCGCGTAGAGCGTCGTCATCATCACTTGGCTTTGGACCTGGGCTAACAAAACCTGTAACCAGCTTTGAAAGCTCTGGTGTCTGGAAAATCTCGATGGCCCTTTTGATACCCCGCACTAACACCTCAACGTCTTCAGCATCGGAGAGACTGCCCGTATTGAACATGGCCTTATCTCGTGGATTTGATGATCTTAACTTGACTGAACCGCGAGAAAACGGACGCAAAAAACACGGGTTTATCGACATGCCGTGTGCTTGTGGGGGTGGACTGTCACCCGACCCAATGAGAAAGGGAAGCGCGTGGAATTGCACATCCGGCAAACCCTCATCCGAGACGTCAATGAATCCCCCACACTCGACAATATTTGATGTCAGGATGCCTGTTTTAAACACCTGATACTGGAGCATATGCCAAAAAGATTTTAACCCTTTATCTTGTTGATAACATGAAATTGGATCTTTCGTGTAGCACTGAACGTTGGCTTGCAGGTGGTCCTGATAGTTCTCTCCCACACCCGGTAGATTCGCCACTATATTGATGCCAAGGGTCGCAAGTTCCTCTGCATTACCCAGCCCTGATAATTGCATAAGGCGAGGCGTCGCTATAGCACCCGCACAAAGAATGACTTCACGCACAGCACTGATACACTCTCCGTTTTCCAACTCTACACCGCTGGCACGATTACCCTCAAACTGTATGCGGGCGACGCGGGTATTGGTCCTGATGGTCAGATTTGGTCGCAATTGGGCTTTGCGTAGAAACGCCTTTGCTGCGGACCAACGTCGTCCACCATGAGTCGTGGTTTGATAAAATCCGACCCCTTCCTGATTTGCTCCGTTAAAATCGGGATTGTGGTTAATACCTGCTTGCTGTGCTGCACGAATGAACGCGTGTGACAGTGGATGATGAAAACCGGTTTCAGAAACCCGCAACTCGCCGTCTGTGCCATGGAATTGATCGGCGATTTCAGTGTTTGATTCGATATCGCGGAACACCGGTAGCACATCATTGTAGGACCAGCCAGCATTGCCCATCTGGGCCCAACCATCGTAGTCTTGCGATTGACCGCGAATATAAACCATCGCATTAACCGAAGACCCGCCACCAATCACATGCCCCTGCGGTACCGCGATTTCACGACCACCCACCTTGTCGGATTTTTCGCTAACGTAGTGAACGACATCTACACCTTTGTGTAATACTTTAAAAAACGTGGCTGGAATGTGAATCCAGGGCGAGGAATCCTTACGACCACTTTCGATCATAAGAACATTCGCCTGCGGATTTTCAGACAAGCGCGACGCAAGCACGCAACCCGACGAGCCACCGCCGACAATAATGTAATCAAATTTTTCTATTGTTTTCGCTCCTAAAATGATTTATTTTGGAATGGATAGACTGGAATAGATATGTTCAAGTCACCATATTGTGATTCCGCAAGCGAGGGTCCAGCGTATCTCTGACCGCATCACCGAGTAAGTTAAAACCAAAAGATAAAAACAAAATAGCGAAACCAGAAAACACAGCGGGCCAGGGCGATAACAATAAGAAGTTTCGTCCTTCAGACAGAGCAAGGCCAAGTGATGGCACTGGCGGCTGAGCACCAAGCCCCAAAAAGGACAACGAGGCTTCAACCAGTATAGCTGCTGATAATAACAAGCTGGATTGAACCAGAATCACCGACGCCAAATTCGGCAGTATGTGAAGAAAAACAATTCTTCCATCACCCGCGCCGATAGCCTTGGCCGACAACACATATTCACTCTCACAAATAACCAGAGACGGTCCGCGCAGCAGACGTGCAAATATCGGAATATAGACAATCGCTATGGCAATTGCGGCACCCCATTGGCTGGGTCCGATTATGGCAATGACAGCTATGGCAAGTAGCATGATAGGGAACGCAAACAAGATATCCATTAAACGCATAACGACGCGATCAAACCAGCCACGATAATAAGCCGATAGTATGCCGAGCGTACCACCAGCTAAAAGTGAGGAGGCGACAGCCAGTGCACTGCTAAACAAAGAGGTTCGATAACCGTGAACGATTCTTGCCAGCACATCGCGACCAAGGTGATCGGTACCCAACAGATTAAGACTGTTAGGTGATTTCATTCTTTGCACCATCACTTGATTGTACGGGTCTTGAAAACCAAGCCACGGTGCCAGCAATGCCAATAGAACCTGTGACACCACCAATGCAATGGCAAAACTGAGCAGCTTGTTGTTGCGAACAAACCTCATTAATTGGAAGCTCCGTGTGTGCCGGTTCGGATACGCGGATCGATAATGGCGTAGAGCAGGTCGACAGTAAAATTAACCAGCACAAACGCTGTGGTCATCACCAGTACTGTTGCCTGCACCAAGGGATAATTTCGTTCAGCGATAGCACCAAGCACGAGTCGCCCAAGCCCGGGTATCGCGAACACTTGTTCGATCACGATAGAGCCACCGAGCAGATAGCCGGTAGAAACACCAACACTGGTGATAAAAGGAATTAATGCGTTTCGCAGTGCGTGTCTGTATACGATGCGACGACGACTTGCGCCCTTGGCTTTGGCGGTACGAATATAGTCCTGATTCAGTGCGTCAAGCATCGCAGACCTTATCAGGCGAGACAAGTTGGCCAGCATCGGCAAGGCCAGTGCGATCACCGGCAAAATCATTCGCTTCAAGTTCTCTATGGGGTCTTCGGTGAACGGTACGTAACCAAGCATTGATGTACCGGGTAAAAATTTTGCGACCAGAAAGATCGACACAATCCCAAGCCAGAACGAGGGTATGGTTAAACCAGCAATCGCAAACATCCTGACAGTGACCTCCGAGGCTGAACCACGGGTTTGTGCCATAAAGCAGCCGATGGGTACTGACAATCCTGCACCGATAAGCGTTGCAAGTAGCGTCAATTCAATTGTTGGCCACATGTTCGCTGCGATTTCACTGATCACGGGCCGACCAGTCCAGATGGATTCACCAAAATCACCGGTCAGGGCATTGCCAAGCCAGTACCAGTATTGAACAAACATGGGCTTGTCCAAACCCAGCCGCGCTTTTAGTTCAGCCAAACCGGTATCGGTTATTTCGGTGTTGGCACCAAGCATAATAGCGACGGCATCGCCGGGAATAAGGCGGATGATAAGAAAGACAATAATCGAGACGCCGAACAGCACGATCAACAGATCGAGCAGGCGATTGTAAAATTGAAGGGATGTCACCGCGAAGGTATGACCTTTCTAAAGTGTGGAATCCACCCCTTTAACCAAGGGGTGAGATTGATTTACTTTGATGTGGCCGGCTATTCCGATACCGACACGTTGATCAGACTGGCCAGTCGACCGTTGGAATAGATTTTAAAACCAGACACAGTGTTGTTTACGGCAGTGGACAGATTGCCATAGGCGATGTGTGCAATGGGTCCGTCACAAGCCAGTTTTCGTTGCACCTGATCGTACACCGCTTTTCTGTCTGCAGGGTCAGTGAGCTTTCGACCTTCGTCTAACAATACGTCCACTTCGGCATCTGAATACTTGAACACGTTGGTCGAGCCACCGGTTTTGAATGTGCGATAAAAGTATTCGTCCGGGTCTGGGCTGCCACCGTTGGCCGAAACAAACATATCGAAGTCAGAGTTTTTCCAGTTCTGTACGAACTCACCAATTTCCTTGTTCAATAAATTAACGGTGATGCCGCCGTCAGCGAGTTGCTGTTGAATAACCTGAGCGATATCTTTGGCGTCCTGACGAGGCAGAACCAATATGGAGAACTCGGCCGCTTCTGCTCCAGCCTCTTTTAGCAACGCTTTTGCCCCTTCAACATCGCGTGTGTAACAGGCATATTCGCTGGTATCAAGTGCCCAGGTCGCCAGTGCCGGTGATAAGGGACCAGCAGGCACACCTGCACCGAATAAAGCACCTGCAATAATCTCTTCACGATTCAGCAGCATATTAATGGCTTCACGCACTCTCGGGTCGCCCAGCGTTCCACGTGTGGTGTTTAAGCCAAGCAGCGTATAAGAAACATTCTGGGTTTGTTGAATGGTGACATTGGGGTTAGCCTGTAATTGCAGTGCAGTGGCAGGGTCGATGCCCGGTAGAATATCGTAGTCACCGTTGCCTAACCCTACTTGTCGCGTTGCCGACTCCGGTACGAAATTAACTTTTACCTCATCGAGTTTTGGCAAGCCATCCTCGCGGTAGTTTTCAAACTTTTGCAGGCTTATGTGGCTGTTCGGTGCCCACTCGTTAAACTTGAACGGGCCGGTACCCACTGGTGTTTTCTGTAATGCTTCTATGTCTGTTTCGAATTCAGCAGGTACGATGGCGATACCGGACAGCGATGACAGTATTGCAGCGAAGGGTTCATCCAGTGTCAGTTCAATAGTCTGCGCATCGACGACGTTAATACCTGTAATAGGTGAGACGCGACTGGCCAATGGCGATGCGACATCTTCATTTTGCACCCGCCGAATCGATGCAGCAACGTCCTCGGCATCCATGCTTGAACCGTCATGAAAGGTGACGTTGGCCGGCAACTTGAATGTGTACTTCAGGCTATCATCAGAGACATCCCACGACTCAGCCAATCCGGGTGCAATCGAAAGGTCTTGTTGAACTTTTGTCAAGCCCTCGTAGACGGTGGACTGCACAATGACGACCGAATTAAACGCCGTGATTAAATGTGGATCCAATCCGGCAGGTGATGAATCAATCGCAACATCGAGGGATGCGGCCAAGGAAGTTGTGACCAGGCTTGTTGCGATCACCGAACCACAAAGCAGTTTTCTGGTTAATCCGAATGTAATTCCAAGTGCTAGTGTTTTTGTCATTGTTATTCTCCTGATGTTGCAACGCATTAAAGTTGTACGCCCATCGTCAAACCACTTAATGCAACTTCCAGCTTAGGATATTCCGGCATGCTTGACAACACTGCATTGTGGTTACAAGCATGATCTAGAAGTCATGGTATTCTGGTTGGCTAGATAAAACCAAGCCCACTTAAACGGTATTGCATGTTTGGCAAGAACACACTGCTAGAGGTAGAGGAATTGCACGTCAGCGCTGGCCCTGTACCACTTCTGCGCAACGTTAGCCTGCATATTGATCAAGGTGAAATACTGGGCCTGGTTGGCGAGTCCGGCAGCGGGAAATCTCTGACGGCGCTTAGTATTATGGGTTTGCTCGAATCACCACCGATGGACACAACATCAGGACGCATTCACTTTAACGGCCTCGATATACTCAACGCTACAGATGCGGACTTAGAAGCTATTCGCGGTAACGACATAGCGATGATATTCCAGGAACCAATGACTTCACTGAATCCTGTGTTTACGATTGGCGACCAGGTCATGGAAGCCCTGTACCTGCACAAACAAATCGATCAGACAACTGCAAAGAGCGAGGCCAGCCATTTAATGGAACGCGTTGGCATCATGCCAGCCGAACTTACGCTTGCCCGGTACCCACACCAACTCTCAGGTGGACAACGACAACGCGTGATGATAGCCATGGCGATTGCGTGCAAACCTGGTTTATTAATCGCAGACGAACCGACTACAGCGCTTGACGTTACTGTTCAGGCACAGATCCTCGAGTTATTGCATGAGTTGCGGCGTGAGTACGCAATGTCAATGTTACTCATTGCACACGACCTTGGCGTAGTGCGCCATTATTGTGATCGTGTGGCCGTGATGTACTGCGGCGAAATTGTTGAGCTTGCCACGTCCGATGCGTTGTTCATGCAACCACGACACCCTTATACGCTGGCCTTACTTAATACAATTCCAGCACTTAATCCTCGTGGTGTTGAATTACCCTCAATAAAAGGTCTGGTTCCGCCGCCTGAGTCATTAACATCAGGATGTGCGTTCGCACCTCGGTGTGATCGCGCTTCGGCGCGTTGTAGTCATGATGAACCTGCCTTAGAAGGCGATACTCATGCTGTCAGGTGTTGGCATCCCGTTGACGCATCCGAGCTTGAGCGCAAGATCCATCATGACTGAAGCAGCGCCGTTGCTCAAGATTAAGCACATGTCAACGGACTATCCCGGGATTGGCGGCAGTGTCGTCAGAGCCGTTAACGATGTGTCTTTGTCAATAGCCAATGGCGAAGTCCTCGGCATTGTTGGAGAGTCAGGCTGTGGTAAATCATCACTGGGCCGTTCGATACTGCGATTGATTGAACCAACCGAAGGTGTGATTGAATTTGAGGGCAGAGATTTAATGACGCTCAATCGACATGAGATGAAATCGGTCAGGCAGGATATGCAGATCATTTTTCAAGATCCTTTTGGGTCGCTTAATCCACGACATCGTGTGGGCAGTATTCTTGCCGAGCCATTAAAAGTACATGGTATTGGAACCAAATCTGATCAACGCCAAAACGTTGCCAAGATACTTGATTTAGTCGGATTACCTGCGGATGCCACAACACGATATGCTCACGAATTTTCTGGTGGTCAGCGACAACGCATTGCTATTGCCCGTGCGCTGGTGCTAAACCCAAAATTTCTGATCGCAGATGAAGCTGTATCGGCACTCGATGTTTCTATTCAAAGTCAGATAATTAATCTGCTTAACGGATTACAAAAGCAATTGGGTATTACGATGTTATTTATCAGTCATGATTTATCGGTGATTCGTCATGTCTGTGATCGTGTTGCCGTAATGTATCTTGGGCGTATAGTGGAAACCGGAACAATCACTGATGTGCTGGATTCTCCACAACACCCGTATACGCAGGCGCTGGTCTCGGCGGTACCGAACCCGGCTAGGCGCCATGAACAACGCATCATTTTGCAAGGCGAGCTGCCCAATGCTGCCAACCCGCCATCAGGCTGTCATTTCAACACACGGTGCCCGGGTATTAACGCAACGGTAAAGGCGCAATGTTTAGCGCAGGCACCACAACTTGTTGCCAGAGCACCTGAAACGCCGGCTCAAACTTCGCGGCAGCTGGCATGTCACTTATACACACCATCATAAAGATAACGTGAGCTTAGACTCGGTTATTAGCAAAGGTTTTGGGCCAGCCAAAGCGGCGGTCGCATCCGGTCGTATTCCCGGTGCGGTTTTGGGTATCATCAATGGTGCCGGAGAACAGCGCGTGGTGAGCACAGGCTACGCACAAACAGAACCTGTGCAACGGTTGATTAAAAACAACACGTGGTTCGATCTGGCGTCATTGAGTAAAGTACTCTTTACAACACCACGTATATTGACCTTGCATGTAGACGGCAATATCGATATCGACTCGTCACTTTGCAGTGTGTTAAAGGACCTGCGTCAGTACGATGCCAATTGCTGGGAACGCAAAGTGACCTTTCGTGAATGCCTTGCGCACTCAACCCCGTTTCCGGCAGTCGAACCGATTTACACTTATGGCAGGGATGCTGATTTACTAAGAGCGTTTATTTTGCAACGCGAATGGCGCGCTGTTGCATCGGTGTATTCAGATATTAATTTTATCCTCTTGGGTCTCGCGCTCGAACGATTAGCAGGTTTACGCATTTGGGACATGCCTGCAGGAGAAGGGTTTGCGTGGTCAGTCGATCCATTGCACAGTGCTGCAACTGAAAATTGCACGTGGCGTCATCGGGTTTTGTGTGGTGAAGTGCACGATGATAACTGTGCCGCCTTGCAAGGAGCAGGCCATGCGGGATTGTTTGGTACTGCCGGGTCAGTACTTAATTTTGCGCACGGGCTCCTGGACGGAACAGGCTATAGTTCGAACGTGATTGATTTAATGAGAAGTCCGGTCTCGTCAACTCGTACACTCGGTTGGGAAACATCGCATGCTGGTTGGTCAGGTGGTGAAACCTGCAGTGATCAAACCATCGGACATACCGGTTTTACCGGCACTGGCCTGTGGATAGACTTTGACGCTGGTCTGGCATGGACACTACTGACCAATCGCATCCATCCATCAAGGCATTTTGACAGCGGCATTACCGAGCTAAGGCAAGCTACCGGTAATGCCATCGGAGAAATCAGTGTCTGGTAAATCTGTGCCTGATAGATCAAAGTTTAATAAAACAAACCCTGATGAGCCTCTTTGGTCAGTTGGCCTTATGACCGGCACCGTGTTAGACGGGAATATCGATGTCGCGATGCTTAAAACAAATGGTCAGCAGGTATTGGAATTTGGACCAGCGGTCCTCACGGCTTATGAACCCAGCGTCATGGATTTACTCAGACAATCGTTAGCCGTAGCGCTTGAATGGCAGTTTAACGGACCAGAGCCAACGATTTTTCGCGATGCCGAAACCGCCCTGACCATAGCTCAATCCCAAGCGGTCCAACAGCTCGTTGAACAAAGTGGTATGTCGATGAGCGATGTAGGTGTCATTGGTTTTCACGGGCAGACAGTATTGCATCGACGTCCAACAGCTGAGCGTACCGGCCGCAGCCGCCAGCTCGGCGACGGTCAATTGATGGCAAACACGCTGAATGTACCTGTTGCATTCGACTTTCGATCTGCCGATATTGCAGCTGGCGGGCAGGGTGCACCCTTAGCGCCGATCTATCACACAGCCTTAATGCGCCGCTTGAAACTTAATAACAAGAACGCAGTTTTAAATCTCGGGGGAGTCGCTAATATCACGTGGTGGGATGGTCAGGATAAGTTAGTGGCATTTGATACCGGGCCTGCTAATGCACCGCTCAATGATCTCGTCGGTCAACATGGCCTTGGCGATATGGACAGAGATGGTGAACTTGCTTCTCGAGGCGTTGTTGACGAAGACAAGTTGCAAACGTTATTGATGCACCCATACCTTGAAGACCCCTACCCAAAGTCACTCGATCGATTCGATTTTTCCGCCAGCATGGCTGAAGGTTATTCGATAGAGGATGGCGCTGCACTGCTAACTGCCTTCACCGCCGCCGCAGTAGGATTAGCTTTGGACAAATTACCCACGCGACCGACGCAACTTGTTGTGTGTGGTGGCGGCAGGCACAACCCGGTGTTAATGCAGGAGCTGTCTAAGCGGGCAGCAGTTGATGTCGTGTTGTCGGACGATATTGGTTTGCGCGGCGATATGGTTGAAGCCGAGTGCTTTGCGTTTCTCGGTGTCAGAGTATTGCATGCTTTACCTATTAGCTTTCCAACAACGACTGGTGTTCGCACACCGTTGACTGGTGGACAGATCGCCTATCCAAAAAAGTGTTAACAAGAACTGACGAACATGAAGCGAATTCAGCTTCTAGCAGACAACGATCAGTAGACAACAATCAGTAGACAACAATCAGTAAAGAACAGTGCCTATTTAGAGTCATCGTATTTTCCAAGATCTTTAAGATTACGAACACTTGTATGTAAGAGCTCATCCTCTGAGATTGATGCAAGTCAGCCTCCACCCATTACCGACACTAAGATTCCATGACCAAAACGGACCTGTGCCTCGCTCACCAATAGCTGATGATGGTACTGCCAGCATCCAGGCGCTGCACCTGACACACTTCGAGGTGTTGTCACTGCCACGTCGGCAGTCTCAGACCAACAGCCAGAACAGTTACATGAAGCTGGCGCGCGTGGCATCCGGGTCAGTAATGACAACACGCCACCTTATAACGACGTCAAACCAATGGCCCAAGCCTTGTTGGCAGCCAATTCAGATTGCATAGTCTGGGGTTCTGACTGGCCACACGTACGTCATATGGGGGTAATGCCTGATGACGGTGCCTTACTCGAACAACTAGATGATTGGGGCGCGGATGCACAGCTAAGGCATAAAATTCTCGTGACAAACCCGGAAAATTTCTACGACTTCAAAAAGACCGGTTAAAAAACACTTCAGCGTTTGCTGAATCAGGATCGCAAAATTTTACTGGACGATAACATCAACACAGGCTTTGTCAAAGTCACGACGCTAGTTTCAACTCAGGCTCAGCTGTAGTTTCAGGCAAGTTTTTTGGCCAGGAAAAGCTAAAGGTTGACCCTTCTCCCAGCGCAGATGCCACTTTAATGGCTCCGCCATTTTTTTCAACAATTTTTTTAACGATCGCCAATCCTACTCCTGTACTGTCCATTTTTCTGGTGGATTCTATCGTTTCAAAAACCTCAAATATACGATCATGGTATTGCGGATCAATTCCAGGCCCGGTGTCCACGACAGAGAATTGAAGATGGCCTGGATAGTCCTCTACATAAATTCGAACAACGGCATCCTCAGGAGTCGTGTGGTACTTAACTGCGTTGCTGATAAGATTTTCCAATACTTGCTTTAAAGGTAATTGGCTGGTTTGTAGCGTAGGTAAATTGTTTTCATAAGCAATCTGCTCATTCTCTAATTGCAAATCTTCTTTAATTTCGGCAAGCAATTCGGTCACATCCACAGTTTCTACTTCGGCCGTGCCATTGCCAACAGCTGAATAATCTAATACGCCATCGATTAATTGCGACATCCTGTGTGTCAACTTTTGTATTCGGTTCAGGTTCTGCTCAACTTCTGTAGCAAGGGGCTGCTTAATTGAGGCAAGCTCTAAATCCTCTTGAACAATATCAGTTAAATAGGTCAAGCCCACCAAAGGGGATTTTAAATCGTGGGATACTACACAAGCAAAGTTTTGCAGCTCTGTATTACTTTGTTGTAGTTCCAGCGTTTTTGTATTTAAGTGATCAGACGCAATTGCCAGATCTTCAGCAAGCGATGTCACTCGTCGATTGGCTTTTGCCATTAACCAAAACATTAAAAACAATATTGCATCAATGATCAATCCACCAATTAAAACCAGTAACGGTTGGTTCGATTCGGTATGTGAATAAAAACTCTCCAGCGGCCATGCTTCAACTAGCCATTGCCGACCGAACAAGTTCAATTCGGTTTGACTACCGCCAATTTCTAAAGGTGTTTGTTCGCTATCGACAGGCCACTCGCTGTAAAGATTCTCACCGTTATCGGTAATGCGAATCCCGATCTTGCGACTACTCTCATCAAGCACACCACCGATCAATTCTGACATTATAAAGGGTGCATAAACCCAGTGAGAAAATGCATTGCGACGTTCTGTGGCAGTGTTCAGGTCATTAGATTTGTACACAGGTGCAAAAAATAGAAACCCTGGGGTTTTCTGTTCATCCTGTACGAGTACGATTGGGCCGGTGATAATGGCATCACCAGAGTCACGCGAACGGTTCGCACCCTCACGACGATTACTTTCGAATGCCACGTTAAGACCAAGAGCCTCTCTGTTAGCTTCAATAGGCTCTATCTGAGTAATTACAAACAGCTCTTCGCCACTGGATGAGGGATACACATTGAAATCGGGAATATCACGCCTCATGGCGCGTTCGTACGCCTTGATCTCGTCCGGCTTTTTAGCAACGATGATTCCAATGCCACTGATACCCGGGTGGCGGGTAGAAATATCAAGCGCTTCTGCGTATCGCTTCCATTCAGACTGAACGAGAGTTCGATTCCACGTTTTACTAGCAGCAACTCCACTTAAAAGTGCGTCTTCGTATTTTCCAAGCCTTTCGTAAAGTAACTCTGTTACTTGCGCATGTTGACCTTCAAACCTGCCAGCGACTTCATCAGTGATAGTGTTTAATGATACGTACCATGCGCCTATCGTCACCAATAAAGAGGCAAGAAGAATAATCCAGTGAAAACGATTTAGTGCGATAGCTCCATGAAATCGTCGTTGCTCGTTATTCAGGGAGCGAATGGATTTTTTAATAACCGCAGCATCTGAACTAATCTCATCAGTTTGCTCACCAACAAAATCGTGTACAGAACTGTCATTCGCTGCAATGGAGGTGCTTTTTGCTTTCACCGGTGAATATTTTCCAGCGGCGAACCAGACAAAGAATAGTCTTTTACAAAACTGCAAACCGCCTTCTCGTAGATCATATCAATGGTTATCTGCCGTAGCTCAAAACAGCGTGCAATACCTGTCTACTATCATGGCGGCTGAAACGTCCGCTTAAACATCTTTACCTTTCAAGGTGTGACATCATTCACATTATTAGCTGTTGAATACTTTATTCTAAGAGTGCCGATGTTACGGCAAAATCGTGTCATCAATTTCGGGAAGAGGGGGATCACCGGCACCCTGAACCGACTGGTCTATATCAATGATGTTACCGGTCATGAGTCCTGAACTTGATGAAAGACAATAAGCGATCATATTTGCTACTTCCCACGGCTGCACAAGCCGGCCGACGGGTCTCGATGGCGCAGCCAACTCCAGCCAGTTCTCTGGCATACCATCTTCCTCAAGCTGCACGCGGTGCTCGGATTCGGTTTCCATCCAGCCCGGATTCACCTGATTGACCCTAATACCATGTCGCATCAGGCCGAAAGCCAAGTTACGAGTCAGAACCGACAACCCACCCTTGGAAATTGCATAGGAGCTCAGTTTGGTTTGGCCACCATGTCCACTTGTCGAGCCCACATTAACGATCGAACCTTTCGCACTATCTGCACCCCTGGCACCATCGGCAATCATGCGTCGCACGATGGCGCTAATCAGAAAGAAAGGTGCTTTAAGGTTTAACTGCATCATTGCATCGAAATGCTCGTGTGACTCAGTAAATAGCGTCGCTCGTGTGGTTAGTGCGGCGACATTAGCGAGCCCATCGATACGACCAAAGCGAGCAACGCAGGCGTCGACAATTATTTCTGGAGCATCGACATTTATCATGTCAACTTCAACAAATATCGATGGTGTACCCAGTCCGGTGAGTTCTGTAGCAAGCGCTTCACCTCGGGTGGATGAACGGCCGCAGAGCACTAAACCTGTCGCGCCGTCGGCAGTGAGCTTGCGTGCAAGCGCTTCACCCAATCCTTGAGTGCCTCCGTTGATTATAATGATGCCTGGCGCACCAGAATGCGGTTCGGTCAGCTGCATGTTGTGTTTCTCCTGATCAGACCCTTTCGCGCAAAGGTAGAGTTGACAGTTAAGCGTTGTGCCCGCAAAACGATACTCGGACCCATACTTGACCAAACTTAATGCTACCCTATGAAGACTGCATAAAAAGGCAATGTGCTTCACTAATTTTGGGCAAATTCCTATTAAAACGCTTCCTTAACTACGTCGTGCTGTTGGTCGTGGCCGTTAACTTGAGTTGGTTACTGGCCGCGACGCAGCTTAAACCGCGCTCACTGTATGAAATGGCCAACCCGCCGATCGATCCGGTATCGATTGAGAATAATCTGCTGTCCCGCAACTTGAGCGATTCGGTTCCCTTGGTCACGCGTTGGCAGCTTTGGTCCGGCGGTATTCTGAAACGATGGGATTGGGGTCAATCACCTCGCGGTGGTCGAGTACAGGAAGAAATTGATCGACGTATCTGGGTCAGCGTCCGGCTCATCACATTGGGTTCATTATTAGGGGCTGTTTTGGGTATTGTGATCGGTACCTGGACGGCTGCTCGACAGTATCAACTCTCGGACAGGGTGCTAACGTTCGTAGCCTTAATGGGGTTGTCGGTCCCGTCGTTTGTCATAGCCAGTGTCTTGCAGATGCTAGCCACCTGGATTAATGCGAAAACCGGTACACGGTTTTTTGAATTTGTTGGGGAGACTGGTTCGCACGGCAGTTGGTTTGGTGCTGAAATTGTTGATCGACTTCAGCATCTTGTCCTGCCAACACTTGCTCTAACCATTTTGGGGGCAGCGTTTTTCAGTAGAATCCAGCGCAGTGTCATGCTGGATTCACTTAGTTCTGATTATGTGCGCACGGCCAGAGCCAAGGGACTTCGTCAGTCCCAGGCAATCATCCGGCATGCACTGCGTATGTCCTTAATCCCAACCAGCACCTACTTTGCATTCAGTGTTGCCACCTTGTTTGTCGGGGCAGCCTTTATGGAAATACTGTTTTCATTTCACGGTATGGGAAGCTATGCGGTGTCGACCATTCTGGGACAGGATGTGCACGGTGCTGTAGCTACGGCCGCTTTTGGTGGTGTTTGTGTGCTGCTGGGTGCCTTGTTGGCAGATGTTATGGTGGCATGGCTGGATCCGCGAGTGCGCCTGGGTGGAGCAGATCGCGTTGGGTGACAGCTCTCAAACTAATGATGCGATGCACAGCCCCAATACGGCAAGAATCAGTCGGGGTCAATTGTTATTGCGTCGATTCCTGCGTAACAAAACAGCGACCGTTGGCCTCGTTGTCATTCTAATATTAATCGTCACAGCCATTATTGGACCCTGGCTGTCGCCGTGGGCATTCGATGAGGTCGATCGAGCGTCATACCTGAAACCACCGAGCTTTTCTCATCCATTAGGTACAACACAATCGGGGCGAGATATGTGGGCATTGACCCTGCATGGCTTGCGCAAGTCGCTCATCATTGGATTGGTTGTGGCATTACTTTCAACCAGCATTGCAGCGATTGTGGGATCGTTTGCGGCGTACTACGGCGGTTGGCCTGAGCGATTTGCCTTGTGGATAATTGATTTGCTGCTGGTGATTCCAGCGTTTTTACTGATTGCGCTGGTGGCTGGTAATACATCGGCCGGTCAATCATCCTGGCTGTTATTAGTCTTTTTATTAACCTTCTTTGGTTGGATGCTCTCAGCCAGAGTGGTGCGCAGTTTATCGATATCGGTACGTCAGCGCGAATTTGTATTGGCGGCACGCTACATGGGGCTATCGGGGCCTGCGATAATAATCCGCCACATTCTTCCCAATATTGCCTCCCTTTTAATCATTGATGCCACGCTTAATGTCAGTGGTGCCATTCTTGCCGAAACCAGTCTTGCGTATTTCGGATTCGGCGTTCAGCCACCTGATACGTCCCTCGGTACTTTATTGGGTGACGGTGCGCGCCAGTTAAGCAGTTTTCCGTGGTTGTTCGCAGGCCCGGCTGTGATCATCGTGCTGCTAATACTTTCTGTCAATGCGGTAGGCGACGGACTGCGCGATGCCTTCGATCCCGGATCGAACGCCTCGGGTAAGGCATAGCCTTAGGATTATTCATGGGCGACTTACTGCTTGATGTACAGGATTTACATGTTCGTTTCGCGCATGAATCAGGTTCATTGCATGCGGTACGGGGACTTGATTTTTCCTTGCACGCGGGGGAGTCGTTGGCCATTGTTGGTGAGTCAGGTTCTGGCAAGTCAGCAACTGCGATGGCTATTATGGGGCTGCATCCGCAGAGTGCGCGCGTAGAGGGGTCAATTAAGTTGCACGGCCAACAGCTCGTTGGTCGCGATGACCAAACGCTTTCGCAACTACGCGGTAAGTCCATGGCCATGGTATTTCAGGATCCGCTATCGGCCATGACACCCGTCTATACGGTTGGCGAACAAATTGTCGAGGCTGTCTGCGTACACGAATCCTGCTCACCCACAGTTGCGATATCTCGCGCTGTTGAGCTACTTGATCTGGTCGGTATTGCTGAGCCTCAACGTCGAGTGCATGCCTATCCGCATGAGTTCTCAGGTGGTATGAGACAAAGAGCGATGATTGCAATGGCGATTGCCAATAACCCGGATGTCATCATTGCCGATGAGCCAACGACAGCACTGGATGTCACCATCCAGGCGCAGGTTCTTACCGTGTTGCAACGCGCTTGTCGTGAATTGCACGCAGCGCTGATATTGATCACGCACGACTTAGGTGTAGTAGCACGCGTTGCCGACCGGGCTATTGTTATGTACGCCGGTAGGGCCGTCGAACAAGCACCGGTAAATGCGTTATTCAAAAAACCTGCAATGCCATATACCCTGGGGTTGTTAGCCTCTTTGCCCGGTACGGATACAGGCGCAGATGCGGGTGCGGGTGCAAGTGCAAGTTCAGCCTCGACAAGTTTGTTAGGCACGATTCCGGGTTATCCTCCATCGCCGCTCTCCTTACCAAGCGGATGTTCTTTCGCACCGCGCTGCCCGCTGGCTAGTGAGCAATGTCTGCTTGAAGAGCCGCCGCTTACGCCAATCGGCGAAACAGAACAGTACGTTGCATGCGTGTACCGGGATTCGATTGCGAAGAACACGATTAACACGCGCGATTTATTTTTACCAGAGTTATCCGATGCGGGTGTAAATGATCATAATCTTGACAATAACTCTAGTGCTAATCCTGTCGACGAAAATCAAAACGCGGGTTCAGTACTATTGGAATTGTCCGACGTCAAGCAGCACTATCCGCTCTACAAAGGCACCATATTCAGACATCAGACAGGAACCGTTTTTGCAGTCGATGGAATTGATGTGCAATTGCGCCAGGAAGAGACACTTGCGCTTGTCGGTGAATCAGGTTGTGGCAAGAGCACAACGGCTCTGACGATTCTTGATTTGGCACCACCTACACACGGTTCTATAAAAGTTTTCGACACAAATGTAGATTCGCTTGTGAACAATAAACAGAAGCTGGCTATCCGTCGTAAGCTGCAAATCGTATTTCAGGACCCGATGTCGTCCCTCGACCCACGCATGCCTGTTTTTGATTTGATTGCAGAGCCGCTGGGGGTGTTTAATGTGCCACTCAATGTCATTGAAAAAAGAGTCAAAGAACTGCTAAGCCTGGTTGGGCTTGAAGCGGTTCACGCTGAACGCTATCCTCAACAACTCTCTGGCGGACAACTTCAGCGTGTCTGCATTGCCAGAGCGCTGGCGATTGAACCTCGTTTACTGGTGCTTGACGAGCCGGTATCGGCTTTAGATGTATCCATTCGAGCGGGTATCATTAATCTGCTGCAAAAGCTAAAGAGCACGCTCGGACTGTCGTACCTTTTTATCGCACACGATCTGGCCTTGGTCAGGCACTTTGCTGACAGGGTAGCTGTCATGTATCTTGGTAGGATTGTTGAGACTGGTACTGTAGATGATGTGTATAACAACCCGATGCACCCCTATACCCGATGCCTGTTATCAGTGGTGCCTATACCTGATCCTGTCTTGGAAAGAGACAGAACGCGTATTGTGCCGATAGGAGATTTGCCCAGCCCGTCAGACCCGCCTGCAGGTTGTCGGTTTCATACCCGATGCCCAATGAAAGCAGCCTTGTCTGAGGCGCAGCAACAACGCTGTGAAAGCGAATCCCCTGAGCTGATTTCGCATGATTGTGCCAGTGGACTATCATCGCAAGCCAATATAGGCACACATCAATATGCCTGCCACTTTGGCCATGAGACAAAATCATAAATTTACCTACAACCCAGTTTTCACAGGAGCTTAAGCGTGCTAACAAAAAACATCGTTTTACTGTCAGTGTTATCCGTTGTGTTTATAACGTCTTGCGGTAAGGGCGAGGACGCAAAACAACAAGCACAGACTGATCAGACGAATAACGATAGCGTTGAGGCTACTGCTCAAAGCATCAACCCACAGCCGCGCGATAACTTGAAGGAAGGAGGGGAGCTGCGTTTACGATTGAATAACTTTGCCGAGAACTGGAATCCACTGCACGTTGATGGCAGCAATTATGATCACACGATGATACGGGAACCCCTGATGCCTGTATTTTTTACTTTTGATGCTAAAGGTGTGCCTACACCTAACCCCGATTACCTTATATCGGTGGAAGTGCTTGGAGAAGATCCAACCGTTGTTCGTTACAAGCTGAACCCGGGAGCAATCTGGGGCGATGGGTCGCCTGTGGATGGCGATGACATGGTAGCTAAATGGCAGGCCTGCAATGGAGTGAATACCGATTTCAATTGCGCATCAACTGAAAGCTTCGAACCTATCAAAAGCATCTCTTTTGGTGACGATAAGACTGATGTCACCGTGACCTACCGAAACGCTTTTCCAGACTGGAGTCAGGGCTTTAGTAGCCCCAGTGTTATTAAGGCTGAAACTATTGAAACCCCCGAGATTTTTAACAACGGCTGGAGTGAACTGAACAACGATTGGTTGTCGGGACCCTTCAAGGTAGGCGCTTTTGATGTCACACAAAAAATCCTGACACTGGTGCCGAACGATCAGTGGTGGGGTGACAAACCAGTGCTGGATAAAATCACCTGGCGAGTCATCGCCGACGATGCGAAGGCCCAGGCGTTTGCCAATGCTGAAATAGATGCGTTTGATATAGGTTCCGATCCCGATGCGTTTCAGCGTGCCCTACGTGTTGAAAATGCAGACATACGAAAAGCGAGTGGCCCGAACTTTCGACATTTTACGTTTAATTCCAAAGCAGGTTTTCTTCAAGAGCTTGTGATTCGCCAGGCAATTGTTCATGCGCTTGATCGTCAGTCCATCGCTGCGAGCGATCTGGCCGGAATTGACTGGCCGGTAAAGCCTCTGAATAATCATGTCTTTCTACAGGGTCAGGCAGGCTTTGTTGATACCGCAGCGCTCACCGGACTTGATTATGATCCTGATAAAGCACAAGCGCTTCTGGATGAAGCGGGCTGGGTCGAAGGTGATAAAGGCATTCGCGAGAAGGACGGTCAACAATTGATTGTACGATTCTCGCAATTGGCCACCATCAAGGCGTCAGAAAACGAGGCTCTACAGGCTCAGAGCATGTTGAAAGAGGTGGGTATACAGTTGGATATAGTGACTGTTCCCGTTTCACAGTTTGTGGCCACTCTGACAGGCCACGAATTTGAAATCATCGCTTTCTCGTGGATTGGAACACCGTATCCCTTCAGTGGTATCAAGCAGATTTATGGCAGCGGTTCTGAAAGCAATTTTGCGCAACTCTCGATGCCGGAAGTCGATCAGCTTGCAGAACAAATTGCCAAAGAGACCGATATAGATACACGCATCGCATTAGCCAATCAAGCGGATCGTATTATTTGGGAAAATGTACATACCTTGCCGCTTTATCAGCGCCCCGAACTGATTGCCACGCGTTCAGATCTTGCAAACTATGGTGCTTTCGGCATGAGCACTATCCACTGGAAGGATGTGGGTTTTACAAAATAATTTAAACTCAGTTTGGCCTCTGTGTCCACTCGACGAATTATGTAGGCCGGGGCACTCAATGAACAAGCTGTTCAACGGATGGAATTAGACCCATCGACATACGCAGTTGCCAGTGATTGATGGTAGGTATTGCGGAAATCTCGTATTTAAACGAACGGGTATAAATCACTGAACCGGGCCTCGAGTGGCGCTTGAATTCCACCAGATTACCATTGTCATCGTAATCGATAGTGTAATAACCTTGGTTTGTTCCATCACGTACAGCATGCAGACTGGAAATTTGATTTTGAGCGTTACAGGCGTAGTAATAAGTCACGTTGATATTATTTTCATAAGCAGAAACAAGGTTTCCAGCATCATCATAGTTAAATATTTTAGTTTCACGGGTATTGTCAACACCAGATTGTTGAATTTCAATCAATCGTCCTTGTTCATAAATAAAGTCGAATGATCGCCCGCCGTTTCTATTGAAGCTCAACATCCGACCATCATCGTCATAGCCTAACTGATAACTGTGACTAATACTCACTGTTGGCGACCGTCCCTCATGGTCCCCACCTGTTAGACGACCAAAATTATCAAGGTATTGCGTTGTTCTGTATTCAATGTCGCTATCTTGTCTGGTTTTTAGTACCTCTACAGTTTGAGACATTGGATCGTAGCGGTATGTAGTAACACTTGGCCAGGCAACGGACTCATACGTTTCCTTTTTGTAAGCACTGAATGTTGAAACCAACATGCTCAAGAATAATGATATAAGATCTGCAGTCGACAAAACTTTTTACGCCGCAGCACTTTTAAAGCATATGTAGCCAAGCCAGCATAAGGTAGCGGGCCGAATACGCTGCGGTATGAATAGCATGTGTAAATTAACAGGAGGAAGAAAATGAGTATTACTTATGAATTAAAAACTCTGGCCATAACCATAGTGGGTTCAGCGTTGATGCTATCAGCGTCGGCGTTTGCTGAAACCCGAATTACCTATAAGTCGGCTAAATCGACTTCGTCCTATTACCAAATGGGTGTTCAGATTGCAGAAGCCATGAAGGCTGGTTCCGATGGAGAAATCATAGTCACCGTGGAAGAAAGCCAGGGCTCTGTGCAGAACGTTATGGAGGCAAAAGCCCGTGGTGGAGATTATGTTTTCACCACACCACCGGTTCTGGTCAAGCTTGCCCAGGGTGGTAAAGCCATGTTTCAAGGTAAAGGCGACCCCAAGTTTAATGATATAAGAGCGCTGTTTCCCATTCCTTCACTCACCATGCACTTTGTTATGTCCGAAAAAAGCGGTGTGTCGGACTTTGCTGGCATGGAAGGTAAAACCATTTTGCTTGGCAAGGGCTCCTTCGGTGCTACTGAAGGTGCTAAATATATGAAACTCTTTGGTCTTGAAGGTAAAGTTGAACTGGCAAATGTAGAACTGTCCAATGCAGTGGCAGCGCTGAAGAATGGTCAGATTGACGGGTTCGTTACCGCAGGTTCATGGCCTGCGCCCAATGTCATTGAAGCTGCCGCATCAACTGGTGTTATGGTGGTCTCGTTAAGCGACGATCAAATCACGCAATCCAAGCGCGCTAAACTGGTTATCCCCGCCGGAACTTATGCAGGCCAGGATAACGATATCACCACAACATCATTACCCGTTGCCGCCTTTACCACTACGGCCATGAGTGACGATGCCGCTTACGCAATGACAAAAACGTATTGGGAAGGTAAAGATACAATGGGCACGAGCGCCGCCTGGTGGAATGGAGTTGATAAAGGCTTGATGGAAAATATAACTGGAAAAATTCATCCTGGCGCCATCCGCTACTACAAGGAAGCAGGATTTGAACTGACCAGCGATCAAATGTAGTTTCGATTCAATAACAGCCGGGTAGTCGAGCTATTTTAACTCGCACTCGGCCACGTTTATCAACAAAACTTGGATTTAAAGATTGCCTGTAGCGCAGCCCAGTAACACCGAGCAGGTACATCCAATATGGGTTTTGACTGGTGCGGTGGTCATAGCCTTCCATCTCGGCCTTATATTCTATGGGCTGGTGCCAAACCTTGTCTCACGACCCATTCACTTGGCATTGGCTCTACCGTGGGTTTTTATCTTCACCGCTAAAAGTCATGCGTCATATCTATCTGGTATTGCATTGACGATACTTGGCGTAGCATCCTGTCTCTGGATTGCATTCAATCAAAATAGCCTGTCTGATCAGTACGGTTTTTTGGATGGCCAGCTGCAGATGATCATCGCCGTGTCGTTGCTTATCGTTGTATTGGAAGCTGCTCGACGCGCCATCAGCTGGCCTTTGCCACTGGTTGCCGTGCTGGCATTAGCGTACGCACTTTTCGGCCAACACATACCGGGGGAATTTGGCCACTCCGGTACACCGTTAGCCAGTTTTCTGGGAACGATGACCATAGCTGAAGGCGGGATTTGGGGAAGCCTGTCCGGTATATCGGTTAACGTGGTTGCCATATTCGTTATCTTTGGTGCTGTGTTAAACGCAGGAGAAGCCGGGCAGGGCTTTATCAATCTGGCATCGGCCGCTGCTGGTCGACTGAACGGTGGTGCTGCAAAAGTTTCGGTTGTGTCCTCCGCCTTGTTCGGATCCATCTCTGGATCAGCTTCTGCCAATGTTGCATCTACTGGTGCGGTAACTTTACCTGCGATGACGAAGCTGGGGTATCCAAAACATCTGGCGGCTGCGGTGGAAGCTGTTGCCTCTTCAGGTGGACAGATCATGCCTCCGCTGATGGGCGCAGGCGCTTTTGTGATGGTGGAGCTCACTGGTGTTCCCTATACCGGCATTATGGCTGCAGCTGTGTTACCGGCTGTGCTTTATTTTCTGGTGGTGTGGGTCGGCATAAATGGTTATGCCAAACGCTATGAGCTAAAAGGTTTGGCTGATGACGATAAACCCGCCGCACGCGATGTACTCATCACAAGTGCATTTTTCGCAATACCGTTTGCGTGTTTACTGTGGGGAATGTTTGTAGCGCAGGTAACACCGCAATACGCTGCATGTCTGGCTATAGTTGCAGGTACTTTGATGCTTTTTATAGATGCACAGCTGACTCTGGATATAGAGCGAACAAAACAACGACTCGCAGGCGCGTGTTTGTCCGCTGGTCGACAAGTGGCTATGATCGCCTCCATCATTTTCTGCGCATCAATCATTATAGGCGTGCTGTCCATCACCGGGTTAGGGGTGAAAATAACCTCGGTAATTCTTTCAGCCTCCGGCGGAGTGCTGTGGCCTTCCTTGCTATTGACCGCATTTGCCTGCCTGGTATTGGGTATGGAAGTTCCTACCACTGCTGCCTATGTCATATGCATATCTGTGGCAGGGCCAGCGCTCACGCAATTGGGTCTTGAGCCTTTGCAAGCGCATTTATTCGTATTCTGGTTCGCGCTACTGTCAACGATAACCCCGCCTGTTTGCGGTGCGGTTTTTATAGCTGCCGGTATGCTAAACGAGAACTGGCTGAAGGTTGCCCTGACGGCAATGGCTCTGGGTATTGGGCTGTATTTGATTCCAATCGGGATGATATTGCACCCACAAATTATTAATTTAGCTGAGGCGCCATTACAAGCTACGCTTGCATTTATTCAACTAGCCATTGGTTTGTCGGCGATTTCACTTGGCTTGATTGGTTACAGGGCGATACATACCCGATTGATTGCCGTGTGTGTGGGAACAGCAATTTTAGTGTATCCAGCTCTTTTTCCAACTTTATAATGAAAGTCGAATGACCGCCCGCCATCTCAATTGAAGCTCATTAGGTAGATGTTGAAATAATGCCATTAGCGCAGCAGCTAGCGCCAGCGAGCCTGAATACGAGCCAGAGTTTCAGCGCCCGGATTAAGTTTGCTGTAGGGCAAGGTGGCCATGGCTTGTTGACTTGAGCCCAGCACCGTGTGCATTTCTGACGAACTTTCTTCCAGATAAAGTAAGCCTGTAACCACTTCACCTTTTGCTCGATGCTTTTCGATATAGCTTATCGCCGATATTCGGTCGGTGGGGTCATACGTTTCATCAACCCGTTTGAATCCGACACGGCTACCATCGTGCATAGTAATTTTTTTGAATTCCCCGGGGTCAACTTGAGCGACGATTTCCTCATGATGCTCTGTAAAGTCTGCGTGCACAGTTTCTCGCAGGTTAGCTCTGGTATGAGCGTAGCTTTTTGTTGAACCTTCATGATCGTTAAACGTCACGCAGGGAGAAATGATATCCAGTAGCGCAAAGCCGTCGTGTCTTATCGCACTCTTAAGCATGGGAACCAAGTGTTCCCTATCTCCAGAGAAACCACGCCCGACAAAAGTACATCCCAAAGAGATGGCTAACAACACAGGATCAATCGGGGAATACGGATTAGCTTCACCTTTTTTAGCAGTGCTACCACGATCTGCACTGGCTGAAAATTGACCTTTGGTTAAACCATAGACGCCATTGTTCTCGATTAAATACATCATGTTGATATTGCGTCTAATCGCATGAGAGAACTGACCCAGACCAATAGAGAGGGAATCACCATCGCCCGACACGCCAATATAATTGAGTTCTCTGTTCGCAGCGTTAGCACCGGTAGCAATAGAAGGCATCCTGCCATGCACGGAATTAAAGCCATGCGCCCCACCTAAAAAGTAGGTTGGTGTTTTACTTGAACAACCAATGCCTGAAACCTTTGCAACGCGGTGCGGTTCCATCGATAGTTCGAAATAGGCCTGAATGATCGCAGAAGATATAGAATCGTGACCACACCCAGCGCACAGTGTGGACATCGCGCCTTCATAATCTCGAATGGTCAGACCGATCTCGTTTTTCGGTAAACCCGGATGCGATATTTTTGGTTTTTTAAGATAACTCATGCAGCGTGGCCTTTTTTCATTAATGCAGAGACACCATCAACAATAAAATTACTGCTAACCGGCATGCCGTCGTACGAGAGTAGCGGCACCAAACGCTTCGGGTCGATTTCTAATTCAACCGTGAGTAATTGTCTTAGTTGTGCATCCCGGTTTTGCTCAATAACAAATACCTGATCGTATTGAGCAATAAAATCCTCAACATCCTTATGAAAAGGAAATCCTTTTACTCTCATGTAATCCAGATTACCCTGACCATCACGCTGCATTCTGTCACGGGCTTCTCGAATGGCACCATCACAGCTGCCAATAGAGAGTAGGGCGCAGTCTGTCTCGCGTGGCTTTGTTTCATTGATATTAAGAACAGGTGCTGGAATCAGGGTTGCTGCCGTATCGAACTTTCGCCGTAAGCGATCAACCACTTCTTTGTATTCGTCAGATTTTTCGGTATACCCGCCAAATTTATTATGGCCCGAACCGCGAACAAAGTAGGCACCTTTTGAGTCAACTCCAGGAAGCGTACGCCAGGGAATCGCATCGCCGTCCACATCCAGATAACGATAGAACGCATCCATGTCTTTCAGTTGTTCTGCGTCATAGACTTTGCCGCGATCGGGTTGATAGCTCTCGTCCCATTGAATTTCCGGGATCATCCAATCGTTCATGCCAATGTCGAGGTCAGTTAAAACGATAACAGGAGTTTGTAGCCTTTCCGCTAAGTCAAAGGCGACTTGCGACATGTGGAAGCAATCGGTCGGGTCTGAGGGGAATAACAGCACTTGCTTGGTATCCCCGTGTGAAGCATAAGCCGCTGACACAATGTCGCATTGCTGTGTGCGAGTGGGCATACCTGTCGACGGGCTTACTCGCTGGACATCGTAGAGCACAGCGGGAATCTCCGCGTAGTAGGCCAAGCCCAGAAACTCACTCATTAAGGAAATTCCCGGTCCACTGGTCGCCGTAAATGCACGAGCACCATTCCAGTTAGCGCCCAGTACCATGCCAATAGCTGAGAGTTCATCTTCAGCCTGAATAACGCAGTAGTTGTTTTCATCGGTGTCAGGGTCTTTTCTGAGCTGCTGACAAAACAGGCTGAATGCATCAATTAATGAGGTGGACGGTGTTATAGGGTACCAGCTGGTCACGGTTGCACCCGCATATACAGCGCCTAGCCCAGCGGTTGTATTGCCATCAACGATAACATGACCCGACGTTTCATCCATGGCTTCAAGCTTTAGCGGCAAAGGACATTCGAAATGTTCTGTCGCGTAGTCATAACCCATGCTAATAGCCTGCATATTGGCGTCTGCCAAATGTGGCTTTGCTGAAAAAGTTTCTTTGAGTAGATTTTCGACAACAGACATATCGATATCCAACAAAGCAACCAGCGCTCCAACATAGGCTACGTTTTTCATCAGAACTTTTGCGCGTGCCGATTCAAACGCTTCGTTACACATGCCAGACAAAGGAATACCGAGCACGGTGACGTCGCTTCGTTCCGACATGTTTTTTCGTGGCCAGGTTGAGTCATACATCAAGTAACCACCAGCGTCGACTTCGGCAAGGTCTGCGTTATAAGTTTCCGCATTCATTGCAATCATGAAATCAATTTTGCCTGAACGACACAGATAGGCATCCTTAGTAACTCTAATTTCGTACCAGGTCGGCAGACCCTGAATATTGGATGGGAAGTAGTTTTTTCCTGTAACGGGGATTCCCATTCGGAAAATGGATTTCATTAACATGCCGTTGGCACTAGCGGAGCCAGTACCATTTACATTGGCTAGCTTTATAACAAAGTCATTCAGTTTAGATGTAGTCATTATGTTGTACGACTTATTTTACGTTGCTTGCATGCGTGTTCTCGTTGTCGGTAGCGTAGGGGATGCTGATGCGCGATTTACGCATATCCCATGCACCAGTAGGACAGCGTTCAGCGCAAAGACCGCAATGAACACAGAGATCTTCGTCTTTCACCATAACTTTGCCCGTTTGTGGAAGCGCATCGGACACGTAGAGAACTTGCGATTTATTGTTTGCCGGTGCTCGAAGGCGACCACGTAAATCATCTTCTTCACCATTATGCGTGATGGTGAGACAGTGAGTTGGGCAGATATCCATACACGCATCGCATTCAATACATAGCTTCTCAGCGAATACAGTTTGAATATCACAGTTAAGGCAACGTTCTACTTCGCGCGCAGTTTGCTCAGCATCGAAACCCAGCTCTACTTCAATTTTGATATTTTTGAATCGTTGTGCAAGCTCAACATGATTCATTTGATGACGTGGTGCTTCATCAAAATCGTTCGAATAGCTCCACTCATGAATGCCCATTTTAGTGGACAGTAGATTCACACCGCGCGGCGGGCGGTCGGAAATATCATCGCCTTCGCAGTATTTGTGTATGGAGATAGCAGCACGATGTCCATGCTCAACAGCCCAAATGATGTTCTTGGGCCCGAAGGCGGCGTCGCCTCCAAAAAAAATACCATCGATTGACGAGCTATGGTTAGTCGCATCAACCACAGGAGTCTCCCATTGAGTTAACTCAAGGCCGGTTTCTTTTTCAATCCAGGGGAATGCGTTGTCTTGTCCTATAGCTAAAATAACGTCATCACATTCGATGAAGACCTCTTCAAGCACGGTTGGTTTAGACAGCTGACCTTTATCATCAATATCATAATGAAGTTTGTCAAACAGCATGCCTTTAAGTTGTCCGGCTTCAACGACAAATTCCTTTGGCGCGTGATTAATAAGTATGTCGACGTTTTCTTCTTCCGCGTCTTCCAACTCCCAGTCACTGGCCTTAAACCAGCCTCGCGGCTTACGCGCCATCACTTTCACGTTTTTACCACCCAGGCGTAGTGATGTACGGCAGCAATCCATCGCTGTATTTCCCACACCAATGATCAGAACATTTTCGCCAATGGATTTTGTGTGCTCGAACGCTACCGCTTCAAGCCAGTCGATGCCGATGTGGATTCGATCAGTTTCGTACCGCCCTGGTAATTCAACGTTTTTGCCTCTGGGTGCACCAGTGCCTACAAAAATCGCATCGAACCCTTCATCAATAAGTGCTTGCATGCTCTCAACCTTGGTGTTGAGCCGCAAATCAACACCGCGTTCGACGATCATGGCAATTTCATCGTCCAAGACTTCCGCAGGAAGACGAAAAGAGGGAATATTAGTACGCATTAATCCACCCGGTTTTTCATGTTGCTCGTACATCACGATGTCGTAGCCTAGCGGTAGTAAATCGTTGGCAACCGTTAGCGATGCCGTACCAGCACCAATGCAGGCAATGCGCTTGCCATTCAATTTGCCCTGGGGAGGCAAGAACTCGCGCACATCATCGCTCAGGTCGGCAGCGACTCGCTTTAGCCGGCAAATGGCCACCGGTTCTTCGTCAAGGCGACCCCGTCGACAAGCCGGCTCACACGGCCGATCGCAGACGCGCCCAAGAATGCCCGGAAAAACGTTACTTTTACGGTTTTCCAGATAAGCACCGGTAAAGTCACCTTGTGCGATTTGCCTTATATAGTGTGGGACGTCAGTGTGAGCGGGGCAACCCCATTGGCAATCGACCACTTTGTGGTAATGGTCAGGTCGGGTGGTATCTGTGGGCTTCATAACGCAGAATTTTTCTGTCTTACGTTAGAGTGTATAACTACTTTCCAAATTAAACAATGTGTGCGATTGGCAAGACTTAGAGCCTTATTGAGGGCCCATGCACACTTTAATGCTACTACTGCCAGACAAATTAAGCGCTATACCTAAAAGCGTACGCACAATAAACAAAGCTTGAAGTTCTCAGAGGTGCGCAGACTCTGGGCCAAAATAAAAGATCAAATTTTTATGATTCAACAAGCCAATATGTATATATTTGTGCTTTAACAGCAGAGAAAACGAACTGATGATTTCCCGATATTTCCCTGTAACAAGAAGGGCATTTGCATCACTTAGTGAGCAAGAAATTCTGGCTTTGGCTATTTCATCTGAAGAAGATGATGGACGCATCTACCGAGCATACGCGAATGGCTTACGCGAAGATTACCCCGCAAGCGCAAATGTATTTGACGCGATGGCTGAGGAAGAAAACCAGCATCGAGCTATGTTAATAGCCTTACATGAAGAACGATTTGGTGACAACATACCTTTGCTGCGAAGAGAGCATGTACGTGGATATTACGAACGTAAACCCGACTGGTTGGTGCGCCCACTATCACTGGATAAAACCCGTGCAATGGCGCAGAACATGGAGCATCAGGCACACCAATTTTATTTGGCAGCGGCACGACAAACCAGTGATGCAAGCACGCGCAAGTTACTGGGCGATCTTGCGCTGGCAGAAGCCAGTCACGAAAGTCTTGCCGAGCAACTCAGTGAAAAGTTCACACCCGAAACAGTCATAGAAGAGGAAGACAAAAAAGAACACAAACAGTTTTTACTTACCTACGTACAGCCGGGTCTTGCTGGTTTGATGGACGGCTCCATATCGACTCTTGCTCCTATATTTGCAGCAGCGTTTGCAACCGGGCGAACATGGGATACATTTTTAATCGGACTTTCTGCCTCTGTTGGCGCTGGCATATCAATGGGCTTTACTGAAGCTGCGCACGATGATGGTGTTTTAACTGGGCGCGGGTCACCAATCAAACGAGGTCTGGCCAGCGGCATCATGACAACACTGGGAGGTCTGGGCCATGCTTTGCCTTATCTTATTCCCAATTTTAAAGTCGCTACGACCATTGCCATTTTTGTGGTAGTAGTAGAACTGTGGCTGATTACATGGATTCAAAATCGATACCTTGATACACCATGGGGACGGGCGATGTTTCAGGTCGTATTAGGAGGCTCGTTGGTGTTTGCCGCAGGAATTCTGATAGGTCATGCTTAAATTGTGTAGTGAACACGTTTATACAGCATCCATCTCGGAGATTCTGGCAGCGGCAATGGCCTGTAGATCACTGAGCTCCGTCTCATCACTGTGCGCGTTCGCTAGTGCGTTAATTTCGGCATAAAGTGACCTGCTGATATCGACGTTGGATTGGCCTATATCGGAGGCAAGACAAACCGCAGAAATCGCTTGTTCTAAACGCAGCAACGGCTCATCGCTGTGTTCATTAGCCAAAGCTCTGAGTTCTGCGTAGTGTAATTGGGCAGTGTCTGGATTGGATCGACCATAGAAGTTAACTAAATTCAACGCAGCAATAGCTTGCTGAACACGCAACGCCGGCTCGTCTCTGCGTACAGTTGCCACCGCACACAGTTCACCATAAGGGGATTGAGCGCGGTGGCCAGTCGAATACGCAGCTCTGCTCCAGCCGTGTGCACGCTTCCTAGGGCAATTGATTCAGCATAAAGTGTTCGAGCAGCGTCTGAATCTAACGCAGTAATCTTTGCAACAAGAGAATCTGCTGCAACCTTTCCAACAGCGGTTAAGGAATATTGAATATGATCTGACTTAACCATCCTGCTTTCTCATGCCATGGTTTCTTAAGTACAAGGTACCACTTTTAACGCTTGAAAGTATGGTGTGGCACTGGTCCGGGCGCTGGGCGTGGTGGCTCTTGTATGGGCGGTTGGCCCGGTCGCTCAGGTGACGGCCCTGGCGGTATTGGTTCAGGGCCTGGAGGTTCGGGCGCCGGACCTGGCGGTTCGGGTTCAGGTCTGGGTATTGGCCCGGGTGGTTCAGGCTTGGGTGTTGGAGGTTCTTGTACAGGCCTTGGGTCAATAGGCTCGGGCACGGGCGGCGGGCCTGGCTCTATAGAATTAATAGGAGAGTAATTTTCGTACATATATACCATTGTTACGACCCTTATCAAGCTATCCAAAATGAAGGCAACATAATTAAACGCGCTGATGAAATTAAAACACGTTTGCTTACGCCTGTAGCAATCAATGAAAAATTTACACTACAACTCTGTTTAGCCTCCTGAACAGCATGCGATAACAATCGCGAATCGCACTACGAAAATGGTTTACCGCTCTTATTTGTAAATTGACGTTTTGCCGTACCGTTAGCTGGAATATGCAAATCTACATCAGGGTAGCTTCCAGTATCCTCTTCAGGGTTACGTGTACCGACAATAAGGTACATCACATCTTCTTTCGTACGATTAAACATATGATGCCCATTAGGAGCGCCCGCTATGTGGGTTGTTACATCCCCCGGCTCAAGTTGAGTCTCACCATCATCATCAACCAGCATTGGTCGACCACTAAGAATATATACCAACTCGTCCTCGTGTGAATGCCAATGACGCTGAGAGGACCAGGCACCAGGGCTGAGAACCATCCGATGCACCCCAAACTGTGTAAGGCCACCGGCATCGGAAAGTTGTTCACCTTTTCTTGCCAGGCAAGGTTCATCAAATGGCGCTGGATATCCGCTGCCTGTGCGAACATTTACTTTTGAGAGATCAATTTTTGGCACTGGTTTTTCCTTAAAAATTCAATATAAATTATTACAACTATATATTGTAGCTTTTCTTCTAGTCCGCCGTCTGGCTGAGCAACACTACTGCAGGTGGCTCAATTTATTTGCATAACGACATGCCCAAATAGGGCATATCGTGTTGTGCGCAGCGGCTAACTACAGCTTGCGTGACTCATTGCGTTTCTTAAGACGAGCGTTCAAAGCGTCTGATTCCAACCAATGCCAAAAACCAAATCAGGAACAGCAATTCGTAGGTGAATGCACCACCGCCGTTGCCACCACCGCTGTGAGAAGCTCTTGGCGTACTAAACGCAGGTTGTTTCTGATCAACACGTGTCGAAACCACCGACTGCGAATTACGTGAATTCGCTGCAGCTATCTCTACCTGACGTCTATTCTTGTTTTTACGTTCAATACCACGCGCCGCAAACTGTTCCTCACCCATGACCACCATGGACGTATAGTCTGTGACCAGACCGTTGGCGAGCGCCACATCGGTTATGGCTGACTTGTATTCTGAATCGTCGCCAAGGTAGTCGATCATGTCCTGCAATTCCTGCGTTTTAGCATAAGCCCACAAGCGTTCAATTTCAGGATTACTTTCACTGATATCCGGGAAGTCAAAGCGGGTTTCATAAAGCTTGTCTTCACCAGAGACTTTACCAGACAGGGAAACAACCGCTTCACCCCCTGCATAGTAATGACCAAGCACCATCAGCTGTTCACCTCGGTACAAAGTTGTTGTTACCTTCGGCGTCAGCTCAGTAGTTTTAACACCTTTGATTTTCAACTTGATGTCATGCAAAGCCTGATGCGTTGACTTACTGGTGAACTCCATTAGCTTGCCAACAATGTCATCGCTGTTAGATACACTGACAGCGAAGCCATTAGACACCTCGGTCATCGCTTCAAGAAGGGGGCGGTTTGCGGCGTTACCCATTACGGCAGTAAACAGACGAGCATCGTATTTTCGCATCAGGTCGAGAAAGTACTTTTTCTCTGTGGTACCTACGTTAGCTTCACCGTCAGTGACCAAAACGATAACGCTGGTTCGATCAGAATCCAATGCCTTCAAACCTGTTTTGGTGCCAGCAAACAGATTTGTTCCTCCGCCGACTGCGGTATTGGCAAGCTTGGTACTCCAGCGACGCACTGATTCATCACTTACACCAATCCAACCCGAGGTAAGCTCTGCTGCATCGTCGCTAAATCTTACCAAACGAAAACGATCTTCTGAACGCAATTGTCCTAACGCGCGTTGCACGCCGTCAACCAGGGTGGCGTATTTACCCTTCATTGAGCCAGATGTATCCAGCACAAACACCCAATCTCGACCCTCTGTGATAGGTGCCAGATCATCACCAGGAGTCAGCGTTAACATAAAGGTGCCTTGCTGCATACCAGGTTCTTTATGTGTGACTAAATCAACCGAACCTGGCACATCTGTGGCCAGCCGCCAGTAAACAACAATATCCTTATCGAGCGATGCCGCAATACCACCAGCTTTCTGGGGTGCTTCGTTTAGTGAGCCTGATGACAGCTGCGCATCAATACCGTTTTCTAACTGTGAATCGTTAGCTGGTTGATCCGAGGTGGAACTCGGCGAACCGTTGGCCATACTGATCTGCCATTCCTGATCGTTCAACATAGTGACAGATGCTTGTGGATGAGCAGGAACTCGAGCACCGGTGACAGGATTCGAAGATCGCAAGTCAACTGAGAACGAGAAGTTTTCTTTAACCTCTGTATTAGACGTCCAGAAAGCATTTGCAGCATCGTCAGTTTGACCATCTTCCAATGGATAAACATATCGACCAATACCGGTATCAATATTTACTGGCTGCATGTACACCAACCGAATCTGCACATCTTGCAGCGCGCGAACAGGGGAGACGCGTATTTCGAAATTATAGTGTTTGTTCTTATTCGTAATACCGGCTTCACGCCCGGCAGCTTTTTCTTCCTCGTAGATTTCATTGGCTTCTTGCTTTTCCATTACCTCACCAATTACCGGGGAACCGTCAATCCAGACAGTAAACTCTGATACTGCTGCTTTATCAGGCACAGGAAAACGATACATTGCCTCCATATCCTGACCAGTAGGGTTTGCGAACACCTGTTCAACTTGTGTGATGGCGAATCCATCAGTAATGCTGACTGACACATCGTGCGATCGAATGCTTAGCCCCGGACCGGCATCACCAATCGGCACCATTAAACCGGCTGCTGATGCAGCTAATGGGATTGCAGCTACTGCTAGCGCTGAAATCAGTGGTAATGCGGTACATAGTCTCCTGAACTTCTTCATCGTTATTCCTTATTCACTTTGTTTGAGGAAGCTGCAGAGTCGTCGAAGAGGCTGTTTTACACAACCATTGTAAATTTAAGGTTCAGTTATAGGGCTGATGGTACAATTAACTAGCACCTTACGCCCAGAATATAGCTTTGGGCCTGAAATTAACCATACCGCGATCAGCTGCAGCGAATCGGTATTGCGGCGTACTAAACTGCAACTAAATAGTGTCCATATGAAGAATCAAAGCTGCATATTTGCGGGCACATATGCAGCCTGTTATCTGTGAGAAAGCACACCTAAAAACAAGAAATACGAAGTCCATATTGCCAGCTCATCAGGCTCGAAATATTGACCAAAACTCAGGACTATTTCGGGCCATCCTGGGCTGGATTGCTCATCAAAATCGAGATAAATACAGATAATAAAACACGAGAAAAGCAGGGAAGATATAGCCCTAAATACGGAGCAGAATTGGCCGCTATAAAGCACACAAAAAAGGGGGTTTAAGACGCAGGTTTTAACGCCTGAAAACAGCGTCATTTTTGTGCGTAAAAACGGTCAAAAAACGCGTCGAAAACTGCTCCAAAAACGGAGTATAAATCGACACAAATACCGTGCTATTAAACGCAGTTATAAACGATATAAATTATTCAAATAAATTTTTATAATCGAAATTCATTGCGAATCTATCTGGCTTAGCCTCACCACAAAAGATCATTTCTGGTCAGCAAAGCTGACTTCCTGGCGCAATGCGTCAAGCTAACGAAGAGCGATTGACGCATTGCATGGCATCCGTAGTACGTATTGTGTTGTCTAAAAAGCGTGCAAAAAACACCTCAAAAAACACCCATTTTTAGGCCGTTTTTAGAGCCCAGAATAGAGCTAAAAAAGGCCTCAAAATGGAGCCTAAAAAGGCACATATTAGGGCCAATATTTGGGCCTAAATAAGTGCATTTATAACGGTCATAAACAGCGATTTTCCATATTCATAGCTACAATCTACAAAACCCCTGATAGGCCCATATGACGCCATTTCACCCCATATCTTATTGCGCATAATGTATATTATGTTAAATAGTATACAGGGTTATGGAAGGCTATTTGTGCCCTGATAGGCCCATTTAATAGGCTCTCAACGTATATCCCCGCATTTACCTGTATAAACGTCGAAATATGGTGTTTTTAGGGCTGTTTTGGCTCGTTAATAAGCCCTTTATCTGGCACCTGAATTCGCTCTATTGGAGGCCCACTTTTCGGCCTATTTACTCGCCTATATTGAGGTCTTTTCAGGGCCTCTTTTGAGACTTTTTTTCTCGCGCTTTTTTACAACCCATAACCGACTAAATTTATGCAAGCTTGAAAATAGGAGCGTGCCAACATTATTGATACTGGAGATAGAGCAGGACGAACTCTTCGACCGTAGATTCTTCTCCATGACAGTTCGTATTCGGCCACTTGCCAGTCGCCAGCTCTACTTTGCTACCTGCGCCGCTTCCAACACTGAAAAATTACGGGCTATTTACTCGTCAAATATCACCACTTTTTTAGCGTCATTTTGAGCATTTAATTGACCGAATTTATGAAGCAAATATCGACACTTTATTGTGCGATTTATCGCTGTATTTTCGAGCTTATTTATCGCTCGTTTTTACACACTTTATAGACTCTATTTACCAGCCTGTTATCCGGCCCGTTTTAATTCGTCAAATACACCATCTAGTAGCGACTTATATTGATGCAAGCGCCCTAATCTGCCTGGCTCTTATAAGCTCGGCCGATAACCGCTAAATGATGTGTTTTCTAATCGATAAGCAGCCGACGTCTCGCAACACTGATCGTTTTTACGATCATCACTATTGCCGCTCTCAGGGCTGTGCTTATACTCGTGCTCGTGCTCGTGCTCATGTTCATGCTCATGCTCATGCTCATGCTCATGTTCATGTTCATGTTCATGTTCGTGCTCGTGCGCATGTTCGCGTTTGCTGCATTCGCTTTGAGGCACATCAATCTTTACAAACCGAAAACGATGTCGGGTTGGCAGCAATGCTCTTTTAACTGAAGATACCAGCCCGATTGTTAACCCAAAATCCTTACTGCTACTGTCGTTATTGGTTGAAATTGTGTTTCTTTCTATACAATAGCCGCCCTCATGCACTAATACATGATGCCGGTGACATAAACAAACACCGTTATCCACTGAAGTTTCGCCACCATCTGCCCAGTGCTTAATATGATGCACATCCAAATGACGATGTTCGGAGCACCCAGGAAATTGACAGTGCCTGTCTCTTGTCACTATGGCTCTTCTAATGGCGGTTGGCCAGGTTCTATATTTACGTCCTACATTTAACGGTTCTCCATCTTCCATATGCATGTCAATAACAGATGCATCACAGCTGATTCGACGCGCTGCCATGTCAGCTATTGGGCCAGCACCTTCAATCCACGGACGTTTTGCTGGAAATTCTTTTGAGTGCCTAGGTATAAAACGACTGTTCAGCAAACCCTGTAATGGTTGGGTATCGCTCAAATTATTCTCCACGTGGAGAATAACCTGATACCGATCTGAGCGATTAACATCGCTTCCGGCAGATTGTAATGAGCGTTCTGCCATTAACACTAAGGCATCTGCGCGGCGTTGACGAATGCTTGGTTGATCTGTTGTGTTGATACACCCATTATCGTTGTTGTGAGGTTGAACGCTATCGTCGCCTCTTTCAACTCCAGGCACTGCGTTATCTTGATAGAGTTCAATTTGACAATGCTCAAGGCTATTTAATACGGCTTGTGCTTTCTCTGGTGGCAGGGATATCCGTAAAACAATGCTGCCATCAGGTTGTTCATGTGTCGTCAGTGAGCGATTGTTATATTGAGATTCTGCCCTTAAGTCAGCTTTGGTGCGTCCAGTTGCCGGGTCGCCGCCCTCTTCTTCAGCTTTAGCCCAGCGAAACTCACGGCATATTCGTTCTACATCTGTGACGGTGGCCATTAGAGATACGTGTGCCAGATCTTGCTCGTTATCGGCATCGGCGACAGTTGTTAGTATTTTAACTTTTGACCAACTGAGTTCCCCGCATCGAAACAAAGCGCGGATGATCGGCAAATCTCTTAGTTCACGACCAACTCTAAGAAATTGGTAGGCGCTGGACTGAGCAATCCCTAAGTTCGCGTTGACCCAATCAGCACAGTTGCGCGCCCCACTGTCGGCCCAGCCTTGCTGCTCATCAAACTGCACCATAAGCTCTACTAGTTCTGCACGATTTGTGTCTATTTCAGCACTAACGCGGTGTAGATCTAACGACAGTTCTTTTTTAGTGCGTTTATGTGGTGTTGTTTCGGAGAAGCCTTGCTGATTGGAATTGACTTTGTTCGTTTTGCCACGTTGCAGCCGATCCGCACCATTGATGCACGCCATAGCTAGATGAAGAATACGACCAAATTGTTGTGATTGATTATTGTGAGGCTGATTATTTTGATTTAGGTCTGCAATATCATGAGGAATTTCCTGCTCTTGCGCATCGGCACAGGTTGTTTGATCAATGCATGTTCGATTCAATTCTTCAGAGCTTATTGAATTATGCAAGACGTCTTTTGATTCCATTTAATCACTCCTGTGTTTTAAAGAGAATAAAAATCTTTTTCTTGACTAGTCTTATGACGTTAATTTAATGAGAATAATCATATACTGGCTATATTTACAGTATACGCAATAGTTGGGTGAAATCAAGTCCTAAGTAGCGTACGTTTCGGCCGGCGGCCATGCTAACCGTAGTTAAATTAAATAGAGCAATGCATTGATATTTTCGGGCGCTGGCCCGGCATCGCTGCAGCGATCATTTATCCGCAAAATTCAACTGAAGTCGCAGCCGTTCTGCGGACATGCATTGAGCACCATGTGCCGGTCACGATTCAGGGCGGAAAAACAGGATTAGTGGCCGGATCAATTCCACCATCGGCAGGCACCACGGGCGTGATATTGAGTATGTCAAAGTTCAAAGCCATACGCGACTTGGATGTTGCAAACCGCTCGGTGGTGGTTGAAGCAGGCGTCACCAATGCACAGCTAAACAAACATTTACAGCACGTAAACCTTATGTTACCGATTTCCCTTGGCTCGGATGGCGGTTGCCAGATTGGCGGTGCCATTTCAACAAACGCAGGTGGGTATGGAGTACTTCGCACCAGGCCAGGTGAGCTAACAATCGGTGCTGCATGCTATTCGCTGTTCTTATCACTATTAGCCATAAACCAGGCAGCCAGATCCTCTTCCTTTATCTCGCCCGCAGCTAGTTGCTCAATGATAACGACAGCTTCAGCCTCCTTTGCATTTAACACATATTTATTTAGATCCAGGAGCACGCCTGCCAGTGTCAATGCCGAGCGCTTATTGCCATCTACGAACGGATGATTTCGTGCAATTCCAAAGCAGTAGGCTGCCGCCAGTTCAGGAATGGACTCAGCTTCCTCATAGGAGTATAACTGGCGAGGCCTAGTCAAAGCAGACTCCAGTAAATCATGCTCCCGCAACCCCGCTAACCCACCATGCTCTGCAATGAGAATCTGGTGTACAGCCAATGCTAGCTCAGGCAAAACCCAGGTAGGTTCCTTCATTTTGCCAGTTGATGTAATGCATTTTTATACTTCTTCATCACTCGCTCTGCGGCTTCCATTTGCTCTGCGAAATCTTCCCGATATGGCGTAAGGGTTAATCCCTCTGGGCCATCGACTAGGTATAGAACATCGCCTTTTTGAGCTTTTAATTTATTCAATGCTTCCTTAGGTAGTACGATACCCATAGAATTTCCTATAGCCGTGACTTTGACCTCGAGCATTAGATAGACCCTCCTACTAAGTTATAACGTACGTTATAACACAAGTGAGCGGCAGCCAGCACCTAATATTTAGATCAGCGACGGCAAGATAAGCAATTTTTCCACAATCGAGGCGCTTCAGATGCTTGATCTAAAGGCAGTAATAGATCTAGCTTCGCGTGAGGGCCTTTGGCTGGCAACCGGTTTTAATGTCGGTATAGGTACAGGTGGGGGCAGCGGTGAATTTCTAGCTAAATGGATAACAAGCGGAAGCGCACCACGCTTGAACATCTGCCCAATGCAAAGACAATATTGTCATCTGTGTCACGGGCAGTTCAACAGCTACAGTTGTTGGAGACGCTCTGGCTAGCGATATAGCAGTTTCAGACCCGATTCGTATGGAGCTCTTAGCCGGTGCGCGAGATGATATCCATTTAGAGCAACTCCGTAGATTATTGTCACGCTGTACTCACATAGCAGCTAATTCGGGTGACTTTGAACACGCCTCTATTCTATATCGACAGTGTCGTCGAAAAGACGTAACGGGAAGGAAATTGACCGACTGTTTGATTGCAGCTATTGCTATACGTGCTGAAACCCCTTTGCTTCACCTGGATTCTGATTTTGATGCTCTAGCATCGCACACCCTACTCGATTCTGTTTGAAGACACTGTGCGGTTTGAGTGTGCTGTTAAATGTTTCTGTTTAAAACTATTTTCCGGCAAATCAAGCCATGGTTGGGTATCGTTAAAATTTTCCACGTGGAGAAAAACTTGATACCGATCTGACCGACTAACATCGCTTCCGGCAAATTGTAATGAGCGTTCTGCCATTAAATCAAGAGCATCGGCGCTTGATGTTTCTATATAGTCTATTCTAGCCTTCTTTAGTAACAAACCAGAGCGCAATTCATTGAATCCTATACGTGGCATTACTCACAGGAGAGTAATATGACTAGAACCTACGCCGTTACGGGTGTGGCAAGCGGTATTGGAGCTGAACTGACACGTCTGCTGCGGCAAGATGGGCACAAGGTTGTTGGCTTTGATATTCGAGACAGTGCCGAGAACGTTGATCATTTTGTAGCATTGGATTTGAATGATCCAGAGGCGATAATCACGGCAGCTAAGCAAACACCAGTCAAACTAGATGGGCTTTGCAACAATGCGGGTGTGCCGCCCCGCGCAGGTCTTGAACAAACCATTCTGCAGGTTAATTTTTTGGGTGCACGTGCTTTTACCGAAGCTATGCTGCCAAACATGAATTCTGGCGCGTCCATCGTGAACATGGCATCCCGTGCTGGTCACGGATGGCGAGACAATCTTGACCAGGTCAAGCGCTTGGCACAACTAAGCCACCCAACTCAAATTGCCCAGTTTGTTAATGCAGAACAAATCGACTCAACACGCTGCTATAACTTATCTAAAGAAGCGATGATACTATGGACAGTAGCAACTGCCGAACAAATGATCGCTCGTAAACTTCGGGTAAATTCGTTGAGCCCTGGTGGCATCGCCACAGGTATCCTGGATGATTTCAAGCGCGCCTTTGGCGATCAGATGACGCGCAATGTCAAACGCGCAGGTCGCCCCGGGGAACCTGGCGAGATCGCCGAAGTTGCGGCCTTCATGTTGTCACCGCAAAGCAATTGGCTAAAGGGTAGCGACATTGCCATTGATGGCGGCATGGGTGCTTTTAATCTATCTGATAACCTTGGGCTTGACGTGATGTGCTTAGCTAAGCAATAGGCAGTAGGATGACCGTTCCGATCTCCAATATTGATTTCTATTCAGATGCTGTAATCCAAGACCCCTACCCCGTTTATGCAGAGCTGCGTGATCTCGGGCCAGTAGTGTATCTGGAAAAAACGATCTGTATCTTGTTGCACGCTACAAGGAAGTTAGCGAGGTCTTGCTGCAACCATTACGCTTTGTTTCGTCGCGCGGTGTATCACCGATAGAAAAAGTAAACGACATCCTGGTAGGTTCGACACTTAATTCCGACCCGCCAGTGCACGACAAAACACGTGCTGTTACCTCGGAGCCTCTCTTACCAGGCTCACTGGTTGAGATAGAACCAAGAATAAAAGCATCTGCTGATCACTTAATCGATACTCTGTGCAATCGAGGCGAATTCGACGCAGTGAGCGACCTTGCCCAATATTTACCGGTGACTATTGTGGCCGAGCTGGTTGGCTTACCACAAGCAGCTGGGCCTGAGCAGATGCTTAAATGGGCAAGCGCTGCATTTAATTTGTTCAGCACCGAAAATGCGCGCACAGAGCAGGCCTTTGAAGATCTAAAAACGCTACGCGACTTTCTACTTGAATACAGACGTCCTGAAAAACTCGCAGAAGGCGGTTGGGCCAAGCGGATTTTTAAAGTAGGTCCTGAGCGCGGCTTTTCCTATGAAACCTGCGCGCAATTAATGCGCGACTACATCAACCCATCTTTAGACACAACGATTTCAGTTACTGGTCAGATCATCAAGTTTTTCGCCGATAGTCCTGAGCAGTGGGATAAAATCCGCGCTGATGAATCTTTAATTTCAAACGCCGTAGAAGAAGCCATACGACTGGCAACACCGATACGCGCGTTCACGCGCTATGCAATCGAAGACACCGAAGTATCGGGTAAGCTTATTCCAGCTGGTGAACGTGTGATTGTGTGTTATGCCTCTGCCAATCGTGACGATCGCAAATACTCTATGCCCGATGCATTTGACGTCACACGCGATGTGCATGATCACGTTGGTTTTGGACAAGGTGTTCATATGTGCATGGGTATGCACTTGGCACGACGCGAGATCATTTTGCTGCTTGAAGCTTTGCGAAGACATGTGACTCGGTTCGAACTCACAGCGGAACCAACTGTGGCCATGAACAATTCTATCCGCGCGTTCTCATCGATGCCAGTGCGAGTTACTCTGGGCGATCACATTCTCGAGGATGTCAAGTTCACCTCCGAAAATGCGAACCCATGGATTGATCTTTGTATTGCGCAAGTGACGGCCGCGGCAACCGATATCAACTCTTTGGAATTGGTTGCAGTCAATGAAGAAGCGCTACCCGCCTATAAAGCAGGCGCACATGTGGATGTTTTTATCAAGCCAGGACTCACCAGACAGTATTCTCTGACAGGCGATCCGGCCGACCGTACTCGCTACCGATTAGGGATTTTACGCGACCCGAATTCACGCGGTGGCTCGTCCGCAATACATGAAGACTTTAAAGTAAATCAGCACATCAGAATCGGCAAGCCGCGCAACAACTTTCCACTGCATGACGCAGCGCATACTATTTTGTTTGCCGGTGGCATCGGTGTGACACCCATGCTAAGCATGGCCTACGCACTTGAGGCCGCAAACGCTTCGTGGGAGATGCACTACTGTGGTCGCACCGCGGACCGACTTGCCTTTGTTGATGAAATGAAACGATTCAACGGCAAGGTTCATATTCACCTTGATAGTGGGCCAAAGGATCAGGCACTTGACATTAATGCCGTGCTGCAAAATGCATCGCGCAATCATCATTTATATGTTTGCGGGCCTAATGGCTTTATGGATTTTGTAGTAAAAGCTGCCGCTAATAATCACTGGGACGCAGATTGCGTTCACCTTGAACGGTTCGGAGCCGAGGTTGACACCGACGGTGAGCCTTTTACCGTTATCGCAAAAAAATCGGGGAAACACATTGACGTGCAGCCCGGTGAAACCATCAACGAAAAACTAAAAGCCATTGGCATTGACGTCAACGTATCGTGCCAATCTGGCGTATGCGGCACGTGCCTGACACGCGTGCTTGAAGGCACTCCAGATCATCGTGATCTTGTGCAAACCGATGTGGAGAAAGCCTGCAACGAGCGCATGACCGTATGTTGTTCTCGATCAAAAACCAAAACCCTGATACTGGATATCTGATATGCGAATTAGGCATTCTAGGTTGCAATACGAAGACCCATCTCATTCAACACCGGGATACATGCTGATTCGTCCAGTCGAAGGCGAAAAAAAGAATTCTCTTATCACCCAATGGCTCATGAGTGGAAAACCACAGTAAGCATGGCATGACCAACTGATTGACCGTATCCTAATTTAAAATCTCATATGCCAGATGATGGGCAATTGGTCGTGGTAATACAACTAATTGCTGATACCGCAGAAAAGCAACAAAAACTATTGGAAGACAACCCGCAACGCACCGGTTTGACAGTTGCTCAGGGATTAGGTGGAACGCTGGTTTTTATTTGCCGCGACCTTTCCAAAGGAGAACTCCAGGCTGATCTTGAGAAATGCATGATATCTGTATGAGGTTTTTTAACTATCTGCCACTCCCTTTGACAAACACCGTTCATTACAAATATTAACGAAAGTGCTATGCGGTTGGAACAACTCTACTCCATGTACTTAGTTTTAATGGGTTACCTACCCATAGTCTCTAGTTTTATTCAAAATATAACTCATATCTCGATTTTTATTAAGACTGAATGTATTGAGTTTTACTAAGAGTTTTGAAGCTAAGTATGTGGAACAATGACTTACGAATGGAAATTGTGCGTATTCTGGCCCAATTATCAATTTTTAGCTTAGGTACACGCTTGAAGTGCTTAACATTGTTTGTTACAAGAACGTATTCATGGTGCAGCGCATGGGCTGCTATCAAGGTGTCTAGATTACCAATCGGTGTACCGCTGCTTTCTAGTTGGGCTCGCAAATCACCATAAGCAGAGGAAGCGGCCCAAGGCACAACGTCCAGTCGTAGCACGAAATCGTTGATCGATTCATCAGCCTCAAAACGTTTGGCAAGTTTCGCTGACCGTGCATGGCAGAGGGCTGCTCCTGAATCAATTCGATCGTGGCAGAGATGTGCAGCCATACCATCGGTTAAAAATAAGCGACGCACCGTACCGGTCTTGAACCTCTAGCTACTCGAGGTGCTAAAGTAATGATATGAGCACAACACAAATGCCTTTCGTACTAATCACAGTTGCAGCTTGGTATCGTTTAAAGTCAAGAAAAAACACCAGGTGCCGATCTTTGTTCCAGCACCGAAATAAGTAAAAGCATCACCTATAGTAACGCTCGTACTTGCCCCAATTCGTGTTTCGCTGTGATTATGATCTTGTTACCGCAGCTGGTGCATATTATCGAGTAAATTCACTTTAGAATTGCGGAGCTTAATCCCGCTAACATGAATTAGCCAACACGCTACCGGTATTTGCGCGAGTAGTCTTCAAGGCCAGCCTGTATTAGAGCTCGCGCCCTTTTACTACCAAAGGCATCACCAACCTCCACAGACCTTGTGAGATTTGCGTGAGTTAGGAAATGGGTGATCCGCTCAATTAAGAAAAGAGGCACATCTGTGATTTCCTCGGCGTGCCCCACCAGGGCGTCACGCGCAAGCACCGCAATAAGTTTGTCATCGACAAATCCATCATCGCGTACGGGAATGCCACCGATGATACGAACTTCACAGAGCACCCCATGGTGCTGTATTGGTTGTTCACTAAGAACGAAAACGTCGAGTGCAGCTTTATCGCCCTTCAACCGCGACGACAATTGCGCCACGCGTGGACCACATAATGTCTGTGGTATAAACCCATACGCACTCGGTGGTAGTGACGAGGTTTCCCACGGCTGATCAACCTTCATCAAACCAAGCTCAATATCCAGCTCGTATTTCATTAGATCAAATGGCGTACTTTCCACAAACACCATGTGACGATCTTGATCAATCGTTGGTTCAACCCCATGCCAGGGGTGGGCCAGATGTAACGTTGAAGTCTCACTTAGTTCCACTGATTCTAGTCCTGTTGGTTTTTAATATTCTGGTCGGAGCCACCAATCTGGAAACCACACAGATCAGTTCAGTCTTTTAAATGTATCTCTATTTAACAAGCTTGTTAAATACATATAGACGAGCATCTGCTCCCGTCGATCAACAATACCGAGCAAGTGGAATACAATCCAAATAGTCGTCAGCCTGCATAATCGACAGTCAGGGTAGACGCTTTATACCAAAACCACTCGCCTCATGTGTAATTGCTGCTACCGCTAACAACTACTTTTTAAGCTTCTTATCTATAAGCACATCTTGCTGCCATATGCTGGGTTTCTTGTCGGTGCGATGAATACAACCCGCCCAGCAACACGGGCGCTTTTGACCGTCAAGAAGTTCTCCTATGGTTTGGCCTATTCGTCTTAAGCGAGTCTTTTCTTGTTTTGCATCCTCTACCCAACAAATAAATTCATTACGAGCGATTGGCGTCAAGCTCTCCCAAAGCTCAGTAATCTGTTTCGTTTTGGTCAGTTCAATGAGTAAGTCAGCCGGTAAATCGTGCACCAGACCGCCTGATATTCTATGGTTAATCATCTGAATGATCCGAATGAAAGTTTTCAACCTGATCAGCAACGTCATTGCTGTCAGCAACAAATCGCGCTATATGGTAAACCGCATCACCTTCATGGACAATGGGTAGCTCAAGACGTCCGATGACAATACCTTCAACATTGGCTTTAATCTGTATTCGGTCTCCACTACTTGGGTCATCTATAAAACCCAGCACATCGCCTTTACCAACTTGTGCTCCCAACGCAATAGCTGTATTTAGCATGCCACTTTCTGGCGCTCTTACCCATCTGCTACTTCGCGCTATATACGGTTCGCGCTTCTGCTTATGTTGTTTCTTAAGTGGCCTGAGCATACCTAAGGAGCGCATAACACTGAAAATGCCAGCCGTACCAGCTCTAATCGCAACTTCGTTATAGCGCAAAGCTTCTCCTGCTTCATAGAGTAGTGTGGGAATGCCAAGATCTCCTGCAGCTGCTCGTAACGACCCGTCACGTGTGGCAGAATTCAGTAATACTGGTACGCCAAAGCTTCTGGCTAATCGCTCGGTCTCCTCGTCTTCAAGGTTGGCTCTGATTTGCGGCAGATTAGATCTATGATTAGACCCTGTGTGAAGATCAATCCCATGCGTGCACTGCGTAACTACCTCGTTGACGAACAAATGCGCCAAACGAGCTGCCAATGAACCCGACTCAGATCCAGGGAAAGCCCGGTTTAAATCTCTTCGATCTGGTAGATAACGACTTTCATTCATTAGTCCATACGCATTTACCATGGGCACGGCCACCAGCGTACCAGCCAGCCTTGATACAACCTTCGTAGCCAACAAACGACGTATGATCTCGATACCATTTAATTCATCGCCATGAATAGCAGCG
>ENA-ORXR01000094-ORXR01000094.1-marine-metagenome-genome-assembly--contig:-NODE-94-length-133806-cov-43.856247_pt1 | contig 133806 bp, 105 predicted proteins | sample MGYA00237866_ERZ511479 | MGnify/ENA metagenome assembly ERZ511479 | reverse complement strand
TCCGCAAGGGCAAGCATGGTTGTTCGAAGATCCATGCTTGCCCAATATATCCACTGTAATTATAGTACAAGTGGAAAGTGTGATTATTTTCAAGTGACGCTTAGAAAGTCAGACTTTCACCCAAAAGTAGTGAATGCGAGAAGTGGCGGTGATACTCGATATTGAGCAGCGGGTCAGCCTGCGACGAAATGAAGATATCGGCATCTGCCAACATCCCTGCCGCCCAACTTACCAGCATAGCCTTACGCAAATTTCCTCGATCCGCGAGCAGCGCCCCTGCCACTGCTCCAAACGCGCCCTGTGTCACTGGATCCATACTCCTCAGACAACTTCACGACGGGAACATTGCAATACGATCTGGTGGTAAGAATGCGTATTCATCTGGCTAGGACTAATAGATCCTGATCCAACCCATGCCATCCAAGATTAAGCCCTTGTTCCTTCTTCACTCGCTCGACCTCGACACCGTCGGAACGCTCTGTGTTGGGACTCCAAACCGTATAGACGATGGTGTCGCCAGACTCTAGGCTGTCGATGAAAGCATCCTCCCACTGCTGATCGATAAGCTCATTGGTCCCAGCTGAGTTTCACAGTGAACCCGTCCCCATTTACTGCGTCCCCATTTACTGAGAGATCTCGAAGGCAGTGGCAATGAATCCCTTAGTACGGCAGGCTTGGAGGAACAACTGCGGAACGAGTTACTTTTGTCTGGTTGGTCTGATGAGGATGTAGCTACGTTCGTTGCCGATCCTGAAATAGAATGCTGGATGAGATTCCCCTCTGCTCATCTAAAACTTCTTGTAAGCAAAAGGGCGAGAAAGAATAAGGCTGATCTCGACAGGTTTTCGCTTTTGGTAGATGAGATCGTAGTAAGGCAGGGAGGACGCGATGCCTTGAGCGGTAAGCCGGTTCGCCCAAAAGAAGCATTCGAATCGATTGTTAGGCACTTTGGTATAGCTAGATCGAATGCTCTATATCAATTCCTAGCAGGTCGTGAGAGTGTCGGTCATTGTAACGCCCCTTCATTCATTTCCTTTAAGGAAAAATTGCAGTCTTGGTTTCCTCCTGAATAGCCTACCCCTGCGTCGTCTTTGACTTCACATCTACCGGTAACTCGGAGTCACTGCCTTCCTCCACCGGCAAGTCGTTGATCTGGACGTAGACTGGGACAGATCGAAGAGAGGCGATGATCTTCTCTAGTTGCTCGATCGTTTGGTCACCGAGGGTCTGGGGGCGGAGTGGGCGGCGGCGGATTTGGTGATGGTCTCGCGGATGTCGCCGAGGCCTTGGCCGAAGTCGGCGGGGACTCCGACGAGGCGATCGATGTCGCCGCTACCGAGCTTTATATTGCGGTTGAAGGTCGTCTTGATGCCGTCCCAGCGTTCGGTTTCCTCGAGGGTGAGAATGTCGAGCATTTCTCGGAACTTGAGGAGGTTGGACTTGGCGCTGGTGGCTGCAAATTGGGTGGTAGGGTGGGGGAATTTACTCTAGCCTGCTGGATGAACAAACAAGGATGTCGAATCATTGGAGGGTTTATCCTTCTGGCGCTTTTACTGGCGGGTGTGGGGATCTACCTCCGCGCGAAGCACGTGGCAAGCAAGCCGACCGTCTTCCACACCTACGCACGGCTCATCCTCCAGCAGCCGCCGGAGGCCGACTGGTCGCAGGACTCCGGGGCGATTGAAAATATCCTGGGAACGGCGATGGAGGTCTTCCGTAGCGGCGAATTACGCAGTCGCGCTACAGAGCGTGTGCGGAAGCTGAAACCCGAGCTGACGATGACGCCGGTGAGCATGCGTCTAGATCGGGCACAGAACTCCTCGATGATCAACATCCAAGTCGGGGGCACCGAGCCGGAATACATCGTCGCCTACCTGAATGCCATGCTCGATGAGTTTATTAGTCTCCGCCACGAGATGGCCGGGATGCAATCCGATAGCCAGTTACCGGTGCCGACGGAAGAGTTGTTGCGACTCGAGAGAGAGATGAAGAAGAAAGAGGTCGAGCTGGAGGCACTCCAGACGGAACACAGCCCGACGATCCGGAAAGCCGAGTTAGACGCCCTCGCAAAAAGCCTAGTGATGCTTAACCAACGTAAGCTAGCTGGGGAGGGCGTCGTAGATGGGGAGATTGCTGAAATGAAGGCAAGGATTCTCAAGATTGAAGGCGAAGGGCACAAGGTCGAGGCAATAAAAGCGGAGCTGGAGAGGCTACAAAGTCGTTACGACAAGATGCTGACCGCTCTTGAGGACCTTGATATCGCGTCTTCTACCGAGCGCATAAAGATCTCCATCATGGACCGGGCCAGCTCGGCGATCCCATTAGAGCCGAGTCGGTTCTAGGAAGTTGCAAGATCGATATTTTGTCTGTCACTTATCCCTGCGTGGTGAACACGAGATCTCGCAAGGCGAGCATACGAGACTGGATAGGATTTGGGTAGCCGTCGAAGACCTCTCGGACAGCTGGATCTTCGAACGGAATCATTCAGTTGGGTGCAGATCGGTCGCGTGGTAGACTAGCGGAGATGACTTCGACGACGGGGCTTTTTCCTTGGACAATGAGGGCGATTTCTCGTCTGATTGGGTCGATGATACAGATCTGGTCGCGCCCAAGCTGGAAGATCACGAGATCGCCTTCGAGGTGTGTGGCGGCTACTGCGTGCCAGGCGGCGAACGGCGTCTCGAGCGCGAACTGAAACCGCTCTCCTGTCGAAATCTGGTCGCCGATGATTGCGGGCCGTGATCGGATCTCCCAGTCGCTGTCCTCGGTGAGGCGGAGAGCTGGATGATGGTAGCGGTGAGAGTGCCATACGTTTGGGCCGTACTCCGCGACCTGTGGGTCGATGGGAGATTCCCCTGCGAGTTTTCTGATCTTACGCACCACATCTTCTCCTGAGCCGCTAACGAGTGAGAGCCGCAAGCCCGCTTCGCTTTCGGATTCTTCTAGGTGGGCGACGAGTCCGTCCTTTGACCGGGGAGCATCGACCTCGGCAATCCGTTCGGGCTCGGTCCCGTCGATGCCGGAACGGAAGACGGCGTCGCCCTCGGGAGAGATCCAATACATTCTGTGGTCCTTCGGCAGGTTCAGCTCGTCGGGGTTGACCACATCGAGTTGGGTCATCATGCTGGCGCTACTGAATGACCAGAAGAGAAAAAGAATGAGTGGGTAGGTGAGCAGGTGGACGGCTCCAGTGCTTGCTAATGCACTGTACCACGGGCGCGTTCTTCCTTGGAGGACGAGCCTGTGGAACGGAAATTCGATCAGTAGAGTGAAGGCGATGGCGAGTAGGACGAAAATCCAGAACCAGAAGCCGATCGTCTCAATCGTGGGACCGACTTGAGGCACGATGTGATCCAGCAGTAGCCATGCTCCGATCCATGACGAGAGGTAGTTTGCCGCGATCAGGAGAGCTATGCTTTTGCCCTTTCCAACTCCGAACCACCGGGAGACAAGCAGGCCTTCTATGACGCCGAGGATGGCATTACCGATGGCCAGGTAAAACAGTCCGAACCACATCAGCGGTGTTCCGGCATTGGCCGAGGCCGTTCCAGGGACAAGGCAAAGCCCAATGATAAGGACAGTCAGAGTCTTCAGATTGCGGGGGTCCATCGTTCTATTCCCAAGCCTCTCTAACGAAGCCACGGCGCGCAGAATCGCCCTGAATTTGCTCGCCGTCTTTCTTTTTCCGTGTGCGCACGACCGATGAGTGGCACTCCTGTCAGTCGGGACGGAGTCTAGGCAGACGCCCAATCCATGCCTTCTCAAAAAAGCCTCATCCAACCTGGATGAACGTGCCGAACCTTGCTCGATCTTGAACAAAGTGCGACAGCAGAGAATGAGTTCTTCGGATGACGCACCACTCGCCAACGCGCTTAAAAAAATTGTCGGTAGCGGGGCAATCCATACTGTAGGCGACGTTCCCCTTTTCCTCCCAGAGATTGATGTCAAGGGGATCGGAGAACTGGCCCTCCCTCTGAGTACATCAGGAGCCGAAGACCTGAGCGAGGCAGCCGAGACAGCACCCTACGGCAAGGGCGAGGAGACCCTGGTGGATGAAGAAATTCGGAAATGTTGGCAGGTCGATGCGGACGACTTCGATCTCCTCGCACCAGCTTGGGATGACCTGTTGAAGGTTGCGATCAAAGACCTAAAAGACGCCATGGGCGTGGCCGGTAAAGTGACTGCCGAACCATATAAGCTCTTGCTCTACGGCGAGGGTGGACACTTTCTCCCGCATAAGGATACGGAAAAAGTGGACCAGATGTTCGGTTCTCTAATCGTCGCCATCCCCTCGGCTCACACAGGTGGTGAATTGGTGATCAACCATCCGGGCCATGAGGAAGTAGTCGTCAAATTCGATTCAAAGGAAGGGCTACGCAGAATGCAATACGTAGCATTCTTCGCAGATTGTCTGCACGAGGTGAAGCCGGTGACCTCCGGCTACCGGTTGGTTGTCGCATTCAATCTCGTTCTTGCTACCCGTAGCACGGCCGAACGCCTCAATCCCCCACCTCAAGCCCAAGTCGATCTACTTCGACCTCATCTCCGTGAACTCCGCAGCGGATTATTCACTGATCCAGTGGCTGTACTTCTCGACCATGGATATACCGAAAAGGGTTTCTCCGTGAAGGGGTTGAAGGGTAGTGACCGCGCACGCGCCAAGGCGCTGTTCGGTGCTGCCAAGGCAGAGGAATTGGTCGCCCACCTCGGACTGGTGACAATGTACCAGATGGGCGAACTGGCACCCGACGGATACCAGCGTTGGGACGACGATGAAGAGGAGTCAGATGCCGAGATGGGCGAGGTATACGAAGAGTCTCTGACGATCAGCCATTGGCGGACTCCCGCTGACAAAACCGCCAAGATCAGCAAGTTCCCCATCGGAGAGGAAGATCTCATCTCTACGCAAGAACTGGCCGCAGGAGAGAACCGAGCGTTGCTTCAATACCGCAACGCAGAGGAGTGGTATGCCCCCAACCCCCTGTTGCCGGAACGACCAGCTCGTTGGGATTCGTGATCCCTGAATGGCGACAAGAACTCGATACGCTGGGGAGGCTTCTCCGCGTTTCATCGGGTTCGTTCTCTGTTTCGGTCGCAATCTGCAATGTGCCGAAAGATCGAGACGAAATCGTAGAGTCTCTCTTGTCTGGGTGCTCGGGTGTTGAGGTAGTAACTGTCCCCCCCGGCTCTCCACAGCCGATTGAATGGATAGATAAGCAGGCGAGTGGCGATCCAAAGGCTTTATTCGTCATCGGAATCGAGCGTTCCCTGCGAAACGAAGAGGACGGATCGAAAGCGTTGGAGACCCTGAATCGTAGCCGGGAGTTTCTCAAGGCCCGTTTTCCGACTACGCCGATTGTCTTCTGGTTTAGCTCCCACTTGACCGGGCGGATGTTTCGAGAAGCGCGTGATCTATGGGCTGGGTTAGTCATGTTTTTGAGTTTGTCGACAGGGCGGACCAAAATCTCGCCGCCTCAAGAATCGCAACCCATGGTGAACTTGAAGTGCTCAACTTGAGCGAGGCTGAAAAGGATGCGCGCCTCAGCACTATTTTCGAAAGACTTGAAGCCTTAGGTCAGCCTCCCGAGAAGCGACAGGACCACAAAATTTGGATCGACCTCTGGTATGAGTGGGCGAGACTTATGCGTCTTCGAGGTAGGGGCCTCGCAGCCATAAAAGAATTGGAATCGGTCGTCGTGGTTGCAAAGCGGGCGGGAATCAATGGGGCTGCGGTATTGCTTTTTGAACTTGGAAATCTTTTCGCCGACGCTGGATCTGTTGATCTCGCGGACACGGCTTTCGCCGAAGCGACAGATCTTGCAAAGAGAACTGGAGACTTACGCTCCGAAGCCCTTGCGAGAGGTGGTCGAGCCGACATTTTGGAGGCGAGGGGCGATCTCGACGAGGCGCTGAGGATTCGGCGTGAGGAGGAGCTCCCGGTTTACGCACAGCTTGGCGACGTACGCTCGGAGGCGGTGACCCGTGGCCAGATTGCCGACATCCTGGAGACGAGAGGCGATGTCGACGAGGCGCTGAGAATCCGGCGCGAGGAGCAGCTTCCGGTCTACGCACAGCTTGGCGACGTGAGTGAGGAGGCGGTGACCCGCAGTAAGATCGCCCACATTCTGCAGGCGAGGGGAAATCTTGACGAGGCGCTAAGGATTCGACGGGAGGAGCAGCTCCCGGTCTATGCTCAGCTTGGTGATGTCCGCCAAGAGGCGATCACAAAGGTGAATGTGGCAATTGGCCTTGCCCAGCGAGGTCGGAGACAGGATGGCCAAGAGATTTTCGATCTACTTCTATCATCCTACATCGCCTTCCGTAACTTGGGGCTCGTTCGACAGATCGACGAGGTTGCTGAGTTGGTGGACCGGATTCTTGGAATTGATGCGAACGAGCTGAACAAGATCCTAAGTCAGACGGAGGAAATGAAATGAAGAGTGAGTGGAAGGTAGGTAAGTATTTTTAATGGTAAAATATTTTCTTGACAGATTATCTTATAGTAGGACATTCGTTACCATGAGCATAATCTCAGCAAAGGACTTTGTAGGTAATTACGAGCAACGGGAACTTTCAGTTTGGGACAACGGTCGCCCACGCTACTCCTACCTAATCCCCGACAAAGTTGATCCAGTTGGGGATATCACTTTGAACCGATTTCGGTCCTACCAAGTGAAGACCGAAGGTTATCGCAAATGTTCTACACTTGCTACCTTCGCTCAACCACATTTGACATTGTCCCAGAACGACCTTCTTTCAATCTTCTGGCTAACAACCACGTCAGGAGCGCCGCGCAGGAAATTTCTACTCGTACCAGAGTCGGACTTGGTCCAACAAAGAAAACCTTTCGAAGTGGACCTACACTTGGGAAATTCTTGGGTGGCCACTCCATTGATTGACGACTGGAAGTGATGCCTCGTAGATCGGCTTTGATTCTACTAATATCAAATCTACCCCTGCTTCGTCTTCGACTGCACATCGACGGGCAACTCGGAGTTGCTGCCTTCCTCCACCGGCAAGACATTGATCTGCACGTCGACCGGAACCGATCGGAGCGAGGCGATGATTTTTTCTAGCTGTTCGATCGTCTGGTCGCCGAGGGTCTGGGGGGCGGAGTGGGCGGCGGCGGATTTGGTGATGGTGTCGCGGATGTCGCCGAGGCCTTGGCCGAAGTCGGCGAGGACTCCGACGAGACGATCGACGGGATCGGTGTCGCCACCGCCGACTTTGAGATTACGGCTGAAGGTCTTCTTGATGCCGTCCCAGCGTTCTGTTTCCTCGTCGGTGAGGATGCCGAGCATTTCGCGGAACTTGAGCAGGTTCGATTCGGCGCCGGTGGTCAGGGTCTGGCTCTCGTTCTGGTAGTGGTCGAGGACGATGTCGTCGATCTCCTGTTCGGTCATCAGGGGGATGACCTTTTCCGCGATGCGGTTCATGTTCCGGTACGATCCCTGAAGCTTGAACGGCGGCTCGGTGCGGTAGTCGTCGGATTGGGCGGCGGAGCGGATGTATTCCAAGTTCACCTTAAGAATGACATCGCGAACGCGATAGAGCTTGGCGACGACATTGGAGAAGTCGGCAATCTCTTCGGGGGAGTAGTTGCCTTCTAAGTCGATGCCTTCCTGCGAGCCGGTTTCAGCCATGCGCATGATGGCGTAGACGTCCTTCTGCGATCGGGACGAGAGGCGCTGGAGAACGGAGTTCGAAGTGAGGGAGTTCTCGATGTACGAGCCTTTGAAGGCATCGGCGTGGCCACCGATGATGTCGCCGAGGTTGTAGGTATCGGCGCGGTTGGCCAGCATGTCGGGGATCTGGAAGCGTCCACCGGACTCGGTGTACGGGTTTCCTGCCATGACGACGGCGACCTTTTTGCCCCGTAGGTCGTAGGTGCGGGCGCGGCCCTTGTAGACGCCTTCGATCTTTCTCTGCGCATCGCAGAGCGAGATGAACTTCTGCAAGAACTCGGGATTGCAGTGCTGGATGTCGTCGAGGTAGAGCAGGACGTTGTCGCCCATTTCGAGGGCGAGATTGAGCTTCTCAATTTCTTCACGGGCACCGAGGTTCGGAGCGTCGCCGGGGTCGAGCGAGGTGACCTCGTGACCGATGGCTGGGCCATTGATCTTCATGAAGGTGACGCCGAGACGGTTGGCGACGTATTCCATCAGTGTCGTTTTGCCGTAACCCGGCGGGGAGATGAGCAAGAGCATGCCCATCCGGTCGGTCCGGGTCGAGTCGCCGGCGGTGCCGAGCTGCTTGGCCAAGTTGTCGCCAATCAGAGGCAAGAAGACGTCGTTGAGTAGCTTGTTGCGAACGAAGGCCGACATGACCTTCGGCTTGAACTCCTCAAGGCGCATGTCTTCGCGCTTGGTCTCAAGGATGTCGGTTTTGAGGTGGTGGTAGTCCCGGTAGCGGGGGACATCGCACTCCTCGAAGCGGCGGAGTTTCTCCAAGAAGGTCGGCAAGGAGAACGGCAGGGCCTTGTCGTTGCTGATCGAAGGATGCGAGCCGAGGAGGCCTTCCAACTCGGTGCTGAGAGCTGTGGCGATGGTGCTCGGGCGGGCGCCGTGCAGAGCCATGAGGAGATAGTGAATAGCGGGTTCGGCAAGTTCCTCTTCGGGCGAGGTCGTTGTCAGCCAGTCGTGCAAAAGCTGAAACTGATCGACGCCTGTGGGAAGCTTTTGCAGGGCGGCGTCGAGCGGCTTGACCAGGCGCTTGCCGGTGAGGGTCTGCTTGAACTCGGCGAGCAGGTCGTGGGCTGCTTGCGATTGGGATGGCGTCGGGATCGGGAAGCGCTCCGGCTCGGTCTTCACCGGGATCGAGAGTTCGGCGAGCAGGTACTCGGCGGCCTGTTGCGGGTCGGCTTCGGGGAGCAGAGCGCGGACGGTGGCGTGTTCGGTGAGCGGATCGATCAGGTCGCGGAGTTCAGCTAGGTAGGTCCCGGCACCGGCGGTGGAGTCGAGAGAATGGCGGAGATGTCCTGAGGCGCGGATCTTGGTGATCAGAGATGGGAGCGCATTTGGGTCGGTCGCTTTGAGCTCCCTGCGGTCGGCCGGGACGTCCAACCCTACCAATAAAGCAAGAAGGCCGAGGGCGCGGTTCTGTGGCGCGAAGGTGAGTAGACCGGCGGCGGCGCGGGCGGGAAGTAGGGTCTCGAGAACAATGCCGGCGTCTTCGTCGTGGACACCTTTGGTGTAGCCCTCGGCGTAGCGGGGCCCCATGAATGCCTGGATGTCGCCGAGCAAGGCGGCCTTGTCGGTGAACTCGTAGTCGGGGTGTGTCTGAGCGAAGTGGTAGGCGAGGTACTCGGATCGGTAGACGTTGTCGGACTCGGAGATGAGCGACTGCTCCCAGATGTCGCGGAAGCCGAGGAAGCGCTCGTCTTGGATGCGCTCGAAGTAGTCGGTGCCGCCGAGGTGGAAGCACATGTCGCCGTCGCGCGGGACGATGGATAACTGCAACTCGGTGGTGTTGACCGTGAAGCCGTGATTGCCGAAGCGGATGACGTTCTCGCCATCGACGAACAGCTCTTTCTTGTCCTTGAGCTGACGGACGGTGTCTTCGCCGAGGGTCTTCAGCCGGGTGCGCAGGTCGTCGGCTTTGGTCGAGTCGCCGATCTCTTCGAGGTCGCTGATGATGTCGCGGACCTTGTCGACCATGAGGTCGGCGGCGAGGTAGCCGTGGATGTCCTCGAGGTTGTCGAATTGCTCAAGGCGGTGGCTGACTCCAGAAAGAATTCGTTCGGCGGAAGAGACGAGGGAGTTGGAGCGGCGGTCGCGCTTCTCGATCAGCGTCTGCTTGCGGGTCTCAAAGGCGGAGTAGATTTCCTCGCGTCGGTCGGCGATCTGCTCGGCGAACTCGGGGATGTCACCGAACTGACCGTCCAACTCTTCGAGCTGGACCATGGCCTTGGTCAGGTATTCCTCGGTGGAATTCGGATCGTCTGCGAGGTCGAGGTAGTTGACCACCGACTGGCCGAGAAGTTTCAGCTGTGCTCCGAACTGGGCGGCGCCCTCGGTGCGGGCGAGCTCATCGCGGCGGTTGCGTAGTTCGACCTTGGCCTGGTTGAGGGAGGCGAAGATGGTCGAGACGTCGTCGATGATCTGGGTCGTCTGGGTGGCGTCGTCGATCTTCAGGTTGCCGACGATATCGATGAGCATTTCCAGCTCCTCGCCGGTCTCGCCCATCAGTTCTTCCAGTTCCTTGGCTTCGGCTACCTTGGCGATGTCGGGGATGCCGGACTTCTTCTCATCGACCGACTGGCGGTACGGGTCCAAGGCGGTGGGTTGGAGCAAGAACTCGACGCACCGGCCAGAGACGGTTTCGGTGGCACCGGCGATGCGTTCTTCAAGAGAGTCGATGACTTCGCCATCGACGTAGCGCATTTCGCGCAGGCCGATGGTTTCGCCTCGGGCGCGGCGCAGGTCGGCGAGCAGGTGGACGAAGGCATTGATGTCGTCGAGCGAGGAGTGCTCGGCTTGGGAAAGGAGCTTCTGCGCTTCGCCTTCGATGCGGGAGGTCTCCTCACGGGCCTGCTTGCGTAGTAGTTTGACCTTGTCGAACTCGTCGATGGCGGACTGGGCGGCACCGCGGATCGAGGTGAGCGGTGTGGCAAGGTCATAGGCTTCCGGCTTGCCGACCCAGAAATAGGCATCGGTGATGCCACCGGCCCGCTTTGCCAAGTCGATGTAGAGGTCGCCATACGAGTCGTCCTTGGCCAACAGACCGAGGATTTTGTGGCACTCGGCCATGGCTCGGACCAACTCGGAATTGCCGACCTTGAACAGGAGGGAGTCGGTGTCGCCTTGGGCTGCGGCGGCGGCTTGGGCTTCCTCGTTGAGATATGGAGTCCGCCAAGCTTGGATGGCGTGATGTTTACCGGGTTCGTCCTCGGTGCGGAAGTAGAGCAAAACCCCGTCGGGGAAGAGCGAGTAGCCGTTGCAGACGATCGGCGTCTCGACCTGCTGACTGATCAGGTTGTAGGGCAGCAGGATGTAGTGACCCGACCTGCGGTTGTAGAAGATGTAGAGGAAGTCTTCGCCGTTGGCCGAGGCAATGCGCCGCTCGAAGTGCATGTCGTCGAGGTCGGTGTCGAAGACCTTGGCCTCGCCGGTGTCGAGCAGGTAGCCGTTGGCGAAAATGATGCCGTGGTCCTCGGGGAGCAGGACACAGGAGTCCTCGATGGCGTCACAGCGGGTGACGGTTTGGACCTTCTCGTTGTAGACCAGATAGCGGTGGTCCTTCTCGCGGTAGGGAAGGATCTTGAGCAAGATCAGCGAGCCGATGGTGGCGTAGAGAAACTCGGCATCGTCGAGGCTCTGGTCGGGGTCGGTGACGTCCTCGGAATAGATGCCTGTTCCGGTCGCAGTGTTGTCTTCGATCTTGATGGTCAGATCGCCGCCGACGGTTTCGACGAAGATTTTGTCTTCGATCGACACGTGCGGGTGCTCGCCGGAACGCTGCATCTCGCGATGGGCACGCTTCCAGGTGAAGTCCTGCTGAGTGGGAAAGACATACTCGTGGTCGGATCGGTTGCCGACGTATTTGAGGGTACCGTCGCCCGGTATAAGAAACTTGAAGGTCTTCAGGTCGGTGACGTCCCGGCCGACATGAAAGGCGGCGAACAGGTGCGGCCCGATGACCATGAACTTGGCAAAGACTGCGGTCTTGTAGTAGCGGAAGACCTCGCGGAAGTCGGTGAGAAACTGGGGGTCGACCAAATTGGCAAGGTCTTCGTCTTGGGTGAATTTCTGCTCGTCGGCAGTCCAGTGGTAGACCGCGAAGACGTCAGCGATGTCGGTCGTCGACTTGAGACCAAACTGGATGTTGTAACCGAACAAGAACCGCCCCTCCCCAATAGACACCATGTCCCGAGGAACACAGTTGTGCTCGGTCGAGACTCGCTCGGTAGCGATGAGTGCCGGTTCGACAGCGCCGAAGACCTGCTGGCGGTCGGTGTTGAGCGCATCGAGCCGCGACCGCAGGTCGCCAGCCTGATCGGTGAGGCGCTTGCGGATCACCTCGTAGGTGCCGCCTTCTAGTTGCTGAGAGGACATTGATAATTGACCACGAAAGGAACGAAAATTACGAAAACTACGCCGCTGCAATACGCTCCCATTGCAGTTGGGGGGAGGCTCCGAAGTTTAGTAGGATTCCAAGCGATAGGTTGGTTGCGCGTAGGTAGTTGTGTAATTGAGATCGGTGGGAATCTTCAAGAGAGCGTATCGCCTTCAGTTCGAGAATGATCTGGCCGTGGCAGACGAAGTCAGGTTGGTAGGTCTGGTCGAGGGTCTCTCCCTTGTAGGCGATCTCTAGTTTGGGCTGGGCAATGGAGGGTATGTCTCTTACCCGAAATTCCCGGGCGAGACACTCCTGATACACAGCTTCCAAGAAACCGGAGCCCATTTCCTTGTAGACTTCAAAGCAGGCACCCATGATGGCGTTGCTCTGGTCTTTGAACAAAATGTCTGTCATCTAGCGGTTGCTCGATTTTCGTCTATTTCGTGTCTTTCGTGGTCAGATCTACTTCTACTTTTTCTTCTCCTTTCCATCCGTCAGCAAATCACTCGCGCCGAGTTTGGCTAGTAGAGCTGCGACGCTTAGGTTTTTGGCGTCTTCGGAGCTCATGCCTAGTTTGTCGATGAGGCCGGCGACTTGGTGCTTGAAAGTCGTCGCTGTCTCCGTTGAGGAAGACGTCGCGGGCGTTCTCGAGGGTTTCGCTGTTGGTGACAGTCCGTTCGATGACTTTGCCGCGGGTGACGGCGCTGGTGATGCGGTCGAAGAACTCGGTCTCGCCACCGACGATGTCGATGTTGGCGGACTTGAGTGCCTGACCAACAACTGTTGCCTGCTCGGCTGCGATGAGGCGCTGGACGTCGATCTCTGCGAGTTCGACGGCCTTCTCTTTCTCGAGCTCGAGCTCGAACTCTTCGTGTTCCTGACCGGCCTCTTCGAACAGCTTCATGGCTTCTGCCTTGTCCTTGATGCCATCGGCCTCGGCGGCGGCCTGGGCGCGGATGACTTCGGCTTCGGCGAGTCCACTGGCGGACTCTTCCTTGGTCACACCTTCGGCAAGCGTGATCTTGGCGGCGGAGAGTTTCTCAGCGGCGGCTTCTTCGGCTTCGGCTGTGATGACAATTTCTTCGGCCTTCAGTTCGGCGGCTTGCTTCGAGGCTTCGGCGTCCTTCAAGGTGTCGTAAAGTTCGGTGTCAGCTTGGAGCATGGCGGCGTCTTTCGTGGCCTGAGCTGCGGCGACGATGGAAAGAGCTGCGGACTCGGCGTCCTTTTCGGCGAGAGTAACAGCGACTCGCTTTTCCCGGTCGGCGCCGGCATCCGCTTCGGTGTCCTTGATTTTCTCTTGCTCGATGACCACGGTCTTCTCAACGGTGACACGCTCTTTGATGACATCTTGGATCTCCTTCTTCTGGATCTCGATGGCCTTCTCTTTCTCGATCTCTTTCAAGGCGACGAGGCGCTCCCGGTCGATCGACTCGAGCTCCTGCTCTTTCTTCACACGCTCAATCTCGACACCGTCGGAACGCTCTTTGTTGCGTTGCGCGATGAGCACCTGACGCTCCTTATTCTCCTCGGCTATGGCGAGTTCTTCTTCTGTGGTTATACGGGCTTGCTCGGACTTGTAGAGTTCTTCCTGCTCGGCTTTGTTCGCCTCCGAAGCTTCGCGCACTTCGACGACTTTGACTTCGCGTGCCTGTTTGGCCTCGGTTTCAGCGAGCTGGCGCTCGAGTTCGAGGATGGCCTCTTGAGCCTCGACATCCTGTTGCTTGATGGTCTTCTGCTCCTCGCGCTTGATCGAGTTGGTCAAGGCATTCTCGCGGGCGGTGATGTCGGCGATTTTCTTGATACCCTCGGCGTCGAGAATGTTGTTCGGGTCGAGCGCATCCAGAGAGGTCTGCTCGAGGTGGTCGATGGCACAGTCATCGAGGACGAAGCCATTCAAGTCGGTCCCGATGACCTTGAGGATCTCGTCACGGAAGGTGTCGCGCTCCTCGTAGAGTTCGATGAAGTCGAAGCGCTTACCTACGGTCTTCAGGGCTTCGGAGAACTTGGCGTCGAACAGATTTTCGATCTCCTTGGGCGAACTGGCGCGTTCGCAACCGATCGACTGGGCGACGCGGAGTACATCCTCGGATTCGTTGTTCACCCGGACGAAGAAGGCAACCTTGATGTCGGCGCGCATGTTGTCCTTACAGATGAGGCCGTTATTTCCTGTTCGGTCGATCTCGATCCGCTTGAGGGAGATGTCCATGAACTCGTGCTTGTGCACGATGGGATAGACGACACCGCCACGGAAGCAGACACGTGTTTTGGCAGGACCGTTGACGATCAGAGCTTGGCCCTGTTCGACACGCTTCCAGCAGTTGATGATGACGAAGAGCGCGAGGACAACGATCACGATGATCGCGATGCCTCCTGCGGAGAGGATCTCGGGTAGGAGTGCTAGTTGTGCATTCATGATTGTTTGGTAGGTGGTTTGAAGTGGTTGTTCGTTCTAGACTGGGCGAACGAAGTAGAGGTTGGTTTCCTTGTCGTGACGGAAAACGAGGACTGCCGCGCCTTTCGGAATCGGGTCTTCGTTGCCATCGCCGAGGCGGGCATTGACGAGCAGAGGCGAAGAACCAGTTGGAATTTCGACCTGGCCGTAGGAGTCGCTAATCGTGGCCGACTTGACCACCCCAGTGCGACCGACCACGGGTTCGTGGGTTTCGCCCTGCATGCCGACCTTCTCGAACATGCTACGAAGTGGGATGGTGGCGATCTTGGTGGCTACTGTGCTTCCAATGAAGTTCGGAATCAGGTAGGCCATGGCGAGTCCGTAGGAGCGGGGCTCGTTGAAGTAGAAGTTCAGTGCCAGGGCGACCATCCAGAGGAAGACGACCAGAAGGCTAACGACGATCATGACTGGAACGCGATCGGCGTTCATGAACTTCAGGAATCCGCCGAAGACTGACAGGGAGCTAGCGTCTCCATTTGTGTCCGCATCACCGTCTAGATCTAGGTCCAAGTCCAGATCCATGGAGGTATCGAAATCGACGACCCCGAGGGCGGCGGTGAGCCAGTAGAGAAGAACGAGACCGAGAAGAACGGTCAGGGGAAGGTTGTAGGAAGTAATGGATTCCTGAATTAGCTCTAACATGTCCCTCTCCTTGTATCGTTGATGTATAGTTTATACACGCACGATCCGAGGGAATCGATTATAATGGTTTGGTAGCCTTCTACGGGGCGGTTTTTAGCCTGTCTCGAGGTAAGGCTGGTAGGACGAATGTGATCCGATCATTCAGTGTCCAGCCAGATGTTGTCTGGGTATTTGTTAAGGAGTGGGGCCATCACCGCGCTTCATCGATCTCGGTCCGCAGGAGGCCCCTCGAAATCATACCAGCCTAGCCCCCCTCCCCCCAGCGCAACGCACTCCGTGTAGTTGCAAGGCTTGAGTGACTTCGCTACAGACGGTGTAATTGGGACTCCAAACCGTATAGACGATGGTGTCCAGACTCTAGGCTGTCGATGAAAGCATCCTCCCACTGCTGATCGATAAGCTCTTTGGTCCCAGCTGAGTTTTGATCGTAGGAGACAACCAAGGCAGTGGAAGAAATGACAACGAAGATTGATTGAAGGGTCAATTCAGTTGATTGCGCCCCGCGCGGCTTCGATGTCCTCTGCGATCTGTGCCTTCAGAGCATTGATGCCGTCGAACTTTTTCTCGCCGCGGAGGAACTGGACAAAGGTTACCTCGAGGGTGTCGCCGTAGATTTCCTCATCGAAGTCGAGGAGGTGGACTTCGAGTTGGCGAGTGTGGGCGTCGTTCTGAATGGTCGGGCGGACGCCGAGGTTGGCGACGCCATCGATGATTCGTTCGCCGTGGAGGCAGCGGACGGCATAGACTCCGTCGGGTGGAAGTTGCTCACTCTGGACCCGGAGGTTGGCAGTCGGGACGCCGATGGTTCTTCCCAGCTGTTTGCCGGCGACGACGGTTCCTAAGACGGTATAGTCGCGACCGAGCAAGGCCTTGGCTTCGTCCAGATCTCCGCAGTCGATAGCGGCGCGAATCCGGGTGCTACTGATTGGATCCGAACCGTGGGAGACGGCGTCGATGGCGAATGTCTGGTAACCGTGCTCGCTTCCGAGTTGCGTGAGGAGTTCGGCATTTCCGGCGCGGCCAGCTCCGAAGCGCCAGTCGGCTCCGACCGAGATGCTGGACAGGTTCCGGCAGGATTCGACAAGGCGACCGACGAATTGCCCCGGAGGCAATTCGGCGAAGATTCGGTCGAAGGGGACGACGACCAGACCATCGAGACCGAGGCGTTCGAGTAGGATCTCCTTGTGCTGGAGGGAGGCGAGTAGCCTTGGAGCGGACTCAGGACGCAGGACTCGGATCGGGTGGGGCTCGAACGTGACGACCATGGCCTGGCCGCCGGTTTTTCGAGCGTCCGCTATGGCCGAGTCGATGACCGCTCGGTGGCCCAGGTGGACACCGTCGAACACACCCATCGCCAGCGCCAAGGGCGCATCGATCCCAGCAAGGTCGGCGATATGGTGGTAGGTCTGCATGTTCTCTATCGACTAGGCACCGCGTAGGCGGGAGACTTCGGGAAGGCTCATCATGGTCTCAATGACCTTGTCCCGACGGCCTTCTTTCAGGTCCTCGAAGGTGACGCTACGCTCCATGGTGAATTTGCCAGAGCGGGTCCGGCGAAGGTCGTGGAGGTGAGCACCACAGCCAAGGTCTTGGCCGATGTCGTGGGCGTAGGTGCGGACGTAGAAGCCCTTGCTGCAGACCACCCGAAAATCGACTAGAGGGAGCTCTGTCTTGGTGATCTCATGGGCGAAGACGCGCACGAAGCGGGGCTCACGCGCTACGACTTTGCCTTGGCGAGCGAGCTTGTAGAGAGGGACGCCGTCTTTCTTGATGGCGGAGACCATCGGCGGAGTTTGATAGAAATCGCCGGTGAAGCGACCGAACGATTCGGCGACCTCTGTCTCGCTCAGTCCTTTGGGAAGCGGTTTTTCCTCTTCGACGGTGCCTTCGCGGTCTTGGGTGTTGGTCGTCTGGCCAAGCTTGAGGGTGCCGACATATTCCTTGTCCTCGGCCATGAGAAGATCCTGGATCTTCGTCGCTTTGCCAATGACCAGAATCAGCATGCCGGTAGCCATGGGGTCGAGAGTGCCGCAGTGGCCGATTTTCTTGATGTTGAGGCAGCGTCTGGCAACGGCTACCACGTCGTGGGAGGTCATGTCTTGGCCCTTGTCGACCAAGAGAACTCCATCAGGTGTTTCCATAATACGTTTTTGTGACGTGCTTGATAACCCGTTCCCTGGCTTCGTCAACTGGTCCGGTAAGTCTTGCTCCTGCGGCGCGGTGGTGCCCGCCGCCGCCGAAGGTCGCACAAAGCTCACAGACATCGGGTCCGCCTTGTTTTGATCGGGCGCTGAGCCGGACTTTTCCATCGGGCATGGCCTCGAAATACATCGCTAGTTCGACTACGTCGATGCCGCGTAAGGTGTCGATCAGGCCCTCTGCGTCGGATGGGATAATGCCTAAGTCTTCAGCAATTTCTGGCATCAACATCCAACTGGCGACGCGTCCATCGCATTCCAGTTCGAGTGTTTTAAAAAGCTCTCGGGTCAGTTCAAGCCGGCGTAGAGGGAAGCTGTCGTAGAGGCTTTCGGACATGGCTCCGACCTTGACGCCGTCGCGGACCAGCTCGGCAGCGATGCCTAGGGTGCGGTCAGTGGTGCTCGGGTAACGGAACGATCCGGTGTCAGTCGAGATGGCGGCGAACAGGGCACAGCGTCCGTCGGCGGTGAGAGGAATGCCCCACTCGGCGAGCAGGCGGTGGATGATCTCGCCGGTCGCTGGGGCGGTGGCGTCGATGTAGTTCAGGTCGCCGTAGCCTGTGTTGCTGACGTGGTGATCGATGTTCACCCAGGTCGCAGTCTTGGGAAGGATAGCGAGGCCGGTGCTTCCGAGGCGCTCTTGGTTCCCGGTATCCAAAGCGAAGACGACTTCGACGGCCGCAGCACGTTCCGGATCCGCCTCAGCGGAGATGATGACCTGGTCGGAGGACGGTAGAAAGGCGAGGGAATCAGGGACACCGTCTTCATTGAGAAACAGCACGTCCTTGCCGGCTTCCTCTAGAGCTAGGCCAAGGCCGAGCTGGGAACCGATGGCATCGCCGTCTGGACGAAGGTGAGCGATAACAGCGAAGCGCTGGTGATCCTCGATCAACCGCAGAATGTCTGCAGGATCGGCGAGAGGCGGGAGTGGGTCGGGCATAGGAGGCGAGCGTTGGGACTATTCCTCCGCTACCTCCTCGGGTGGCGCGGTGGGGAGCTGATCGACCTCGTCGAGGAGGTCTAAAAGGCCGACACCTTTTTCGATCGAGTCGTCTTCGCGAAATTCGAGGCGAGGTGTGTTGCGCAAAATAACGCGGCCGGCGATCCGTTGCTGAACCAAGGTACGCTTCTTCTGAAGAAGTTCGAAGGCATCCCGTTGGGCTGGCGGAGATCCGACGAAGCCAACGTAGACGTGGGCAGTTCGCAGGTCGGGATTAGTCTCGACTGAGTTAACCGTGACGAGGGCGTCCTTAAACTCGAGATCCTTGTTGAGGACCGCGCTGATCTCTCGCTTGAGGAGCTCGTTGACCTTTTGCATCCGCTGGTTCATAACGATGAGGGGGAAGAGTGTCTTACAGGATTAGAACTCCTTTGTTCCGGGAATCGGGAGAAGGAGCCTTCTTGAGGCGATCGAGAAGTCTACAGAACCACTTCGAGAGACTCGAGTTCGTAGCACTCGACGATGTCGCCTTTCTTGTAGTCTCGGTAGTTGCCCAGCTTGATTCCACACTCGTCGGCCGTCTTGACCTCCTTCACGTCATCGGTGAAGCGGCGGAGGGTTTCGAAGGCGCCGTCGTAAACGGGTTGGCCATCGCGGATCAAGCGTGCTCGGGCAGCTCGGATCATCTTGCCGTCGTTGACGATGCAACCGGCGACGCGGCCCTGAGTGAGCTTGAAGATCTGCAGAACCTCGGCGTGGCCGACGATGTTCTCGCGGGTCTCCGGGTCGAGCATTCCGAGCATGGCGGCCTTCACCTGATCGAGGAGCTCGTAGATGATCGAGTAGAGCTTCACTTCGACACCTTCACGGCGAGCCACGGCGACTGCCTTGTTCTCGAGCTTGGTGTTGAAACCAATCAGGATGGCGTCAGAAGCACTGGCAAGGATGACATCGGATTCGGTGATCGCACCGGCTCCGGAGTGAATGATGCTCAGGCGAATCTTGTCTGACTCGATCTCGGAGAGAGAATTGGCGATCGCCTCGGCGGTTCCTTGTACGTCGGTTTTAAGGATAACCTTAAGGAACTTCTTAGTGCCCTCATCGATCGATCCCATAAACGATGCGAGAGTCGCGCGTTGCGGCTTGGCCAGCTTCTGTTTGCGGGCTTCGATCTGGCGTTCTTCGCCGAGTTTCTTCGCTTCGCGTTCGGTCTTCATCTCGACAACTTCGTCACCCACGTTGGGGACTCCATCGAAGCCGATGATTTCGATCGGTGTGGAAGGGCCTGCTTCTTTAACCTGTTTACCGTCGTCGGTGACGAGCGACTTGATCTTGCCGTAGTATGGGCCGCAGATGAACGGAGCACCAACACGAAGGGTGCCGGATTCGACGATCGCAGAGGCTGTAGGCCCACGTCCGGGCTCAAGTTTAGCCTCGACGACGATGGCCCGTCCGGGTCCGTTGGCGGTGGCGCGGAGTTCCATAACTTCGGCCTGGACCAATAGGGTTTCCAGAAGGTCATCGACACCGAGGTTCTTTAAGGCGGAGACTTCCACACATTCGATCTCACCGCCGAGTTCGACGGGTGAGAGTTCGTGCTCCATGAGCTGGGTCTTGACGCGGTTTACGTCAGCGCCCTTGGCGTCGATCTTGTTGATCGCTACGACAATGACAACGCCGGCAGCCTTGGCGTGATTCATTGCCTCGATCGTCTGTGGCATGATGCCGTCATCGGCAGCCACGACGAGAACAACTATGTCGGTGAGGTCTGCACCCCTTGCTCGCATCTGCGAGAAGGCTGCGTGACCAGGTGTGTCGATAAAGGTGAGGGATTTGCCGTCCTTTTCCACCGCGTAAGCGGCAACGTGCTGAGTGATTCCACCGTCTTCGCCAGTGGTCACTTTGCTGGAGCGAATGGCGTCGAGCAGGGAAGTTTTGCCGTGATCGACGTGGCCCATCATGGTGATGATCGGCGGACGAACTGGCACTTCTTCGTCTTTGTCCTCGGGGACTTCTGGTGGTGGTGGAGGCTCTTCGATGACCTCTTCGACCTTGTGAACGCCGCCGCCTTTCTCACGCTTCTCGCGCTCGAAGACAAAGCCGTGCTTTTCGCAAACTTGGGAGGCGATGTCAGGCTCGACAGATCCCTTCACGTTGGCGAAAACTCCGAGCTCCATGAGATCCTTGATCAGGTGGAACGCCTTGACATCCATCTCGCTGGCAAGCTCCTCGATCATGATCGGAGGCTTGAGGTGGATGACGTTGTCCGGAAGTGCTTCTTCGTCACGGTCGGCGGCGCCTTCGGTGGTATCGCTGTCTTCAGCGCTCGCTTTTTGGGCGTCGTCGTCGGACACTTCGCTGGCAACGCCTGCGCGTGCCTTGGCTGCTTCGACGGGATCGGTGGCTGCCTCTTCCTCTTTAAGACGGGAGATGGGTGGGACAATCTTGCCTGCAGCAGTCGCTTTAGACGACTTCTTCTTAGGTGGCTTGGAAGCTGGATCCTCGATCAGGTCTAGTACGACCTTTTCCTCTTCGGGTTTAGCCTTCGGCTCCACCTTTGCCTCGGTTACTGGCTTGGGCTTCTTCTCCTTGACCATAGGAGTCTTCTTGGTGTTAGCAGCCTTTTTGCGGGGCTTCTTCTTCCCATCGAGCAGATCGAGCACCTCCGGCTTGGAATCGTCAGCTACCTCGTCCAGAGTGTCGGTTTGGTCGTTGTCTTTGCTGTCGACCACTTCCGGCTTGGAATCGTCATCTACCTTGTCCGGAGTGTCGGTTCCGTTTTTGTCTTTGCTGTCGCCTGCCATGCTGGGTCGTGTTTTTCTAAGGGGCTTAGTTGGGCTGGTGCTCGTGCTCTGGGTAGGCAAGCCTATCCTTCGTCCTTGGTGGCTTCTGCCTCCGGTGCCGTTTTTTCGGCGTGTGTCTCTGTGGCCTCGGTGACTTCTACGGTATCTCCGCCCTCGCCCCCTAGCTTGACAGTGACCTGACGGATAATTGCTGCAGCCTGTCCTTCGTCGATGCCAGTGGCGTCAACGATGTCGCTCGGCTCGATGCCAAGGATGATCTCCGGGGCAATGATGCCTGCGGTGACTAAGGAAGCGGCTGTTTCGGGGTCGAGATCGGTGCGCTCGACCATGTTGTTGATCGCCTCCTGAACTTTCGCTTCGAACTGCTCCTGGGCGGATTCGTCTTTCTCAACCTGCACATCCCAACCCACAAGCTGGGAAGTGAGACGGGCATTCTGACCACGACGGCCGATCGCCTTAGAAAGCTCAGACTCGTCTACAGTGACGTGCACGCGGTGCTCTTCTTCGTCGATTCGGATCGAGCGAAGGTTGGCTGGTTTGAGTGCGTCGGTGACAAACTCTCCGATGTCGGTGCTGTAGTGAATGATGTCGACTTTCTCGTTGTTAAGTTCGCGGACGATGTTCTTCACTCGGGCTCCGCGGAGTCCGACACAGGCACCGACTGGATCGACCTTGTCGTCATCGCTGTGAACGGCGACCTTCGTGCGGTAACCGGCTTCACGGGCGATGGCGCGTAGCTCAACGGTGCGGTCGGCGACTTCGCTAACCTCAGCCTCGAACAGGCGCTTCACAAAATTGATGTGGCTACGCGAAAGGATGATCTCCGGTCCACGTACGCCATTCTCGACGGCGACGACATAGGCGCGGATACGGTCTCCGACGCTGTAGTCCTCGGTATTGACTCGCTCACGGGAAGGCATGATGCCCTCGAATTTGCCGAGATCGATAAGGACATCTGAGCGCTCGAAGCGGCGGACGGTGCCACTAACGATGTCGCCGGCGCGATCCTTGAACTCGTCATAGATCATTGCCTTTTCAGCCATGCGGAGCTTTTGCATCATCGCTTGGCGGGCGGTCTGGGCCGCGATCCGTCCGAAGTCGGCGGGCGTGACTTCGACATCAACCTCGTCGTCGAGGACGGCACCAGGCTTGATCTTTTGGGCGGTCACCAGATCGATCTCATCGTAGGGAAGGCTCACCTTCTCCACGACCAGTAAAGTACAGATGGCCTTGATATCACCCTTGTCGGGATCCACTTCGACACGGAGTTCTCGTGCGGGGCCTACGCTCTTTCTGGACGCAACAAGAAGTGCGCTCTCTAGAGCCTCGGTCATCGTCTCTCGATCGATGCCCTTCTCTTTCTCGAAATACTCGAAAACTGCGAGGAGGTCGTTTTGCATTGCGTCGTTGTTTCTTTAGACGAAAAAGAGCGGGAGGATTCCCACTCTCAGACTCGCCATCCTGGGACCCGTTGCCGGGCACCTTGGGCCTAAGCTCAAGGGGTGGAAGATATCGCAAGGCGCATTCCCAGCAAGTAGTAAATGCACGTCCCGGAGATCCGTTATCAAAGCGCCCATTCTAAGGAGGTCCGATGTCTCTTCTTTGATGCTGTCGGTACTCTCATCTATCCTGCTAGGTCGGTAGGAGAGACTTACTCACAGATAGGCGAGCAGTTTGGTTTTCAGGCATATGCGGAAACCTTGGACGCGGCATTTCGGCAGGTATTTCGAGTCACCGACCCACCGATGCCGGTGCAGGATGATCGCGACTGGTGGCGGACGTTGGTCGAGGCGACATTTGTCCAAGCCGAAGTCTCGGGAGCTTCGGGATCTGGTTTCGACTCCTGTTTCGATGCGCTTTTCGGCTATTATGCCGAAGGGGCTGCCTGGCGAGTCTACGTCGAGGTCGATCAAGTTTTGCGAGACATGAAAGGCCGAGGTCTCGATCTTTGGGTGCTGTCGAATTTCGATGGTCGCTTGGTGTCTATTCTAGAAGATTTGGGGCTGGCGAAGTATTTTCAGGGCATCGTTTACTCGTCTGATGTGGGCTTCTCCAAGCCTGCGCCGGAAATTTTTGCCGAAGCCGTGCGACGTTCCGGTTACCCAGTTTCGGCCTGCTTGCATATTGGTGATGATCCAGAGGCAGACTGGCAGGGTGGGGCATCTGCGGGGCTCGCGGTGTATCGTTTAGACCGGAGTATCGGAGATCTCACGGGACTGTCGGAGCCATGGGCAAAAAAAACATAAAACCGGTGAAATTCGCACTTGAAAAGTATCCACTCGTGGAGAAGCCTTGTCGCCCCTTTCAGGGGGAGTATTAAGCGTGGGTAGCTCAGTTGGTAGAGCAGTTGGCTTTTAACTAATTGGTCCTGGGTTCGAATCCCAGTCCACGTACTTCTTCTCCTTAAGTCTGCCGCCGTTCGTGGAGACATTGTCCTAATTCCTTGGACAGCATTTCTTATTCGGATTGGATTCTTGTGCCGGCATTCGGTGGCTTTCTCCATAGGAAGAATGCGACCACGAAAATCGGTGCGACGATGACCAGCATCTGCGTAGTGGTAGCGATTCCGGCGTTCTTGAGACCCAGCACCACGGCACCAGCAATGAGCCCGGCCATCGACGTCAGCAGATTGTTCGCCGCCAGCACGCTGCCCCGTTTCTCGGCCGCTGGTAGATCTTGAAGGTAGGCGGTTAGTGGAACGTTGAACGCTCCGCCGAACAATCCGATGACCACGAAGAAGCCGAAGAAGCTGGTCGAGCCAAGTGGGCAGAGAGCTGTCAGGAGGACCCCGAGCCCAAGCCCGCATGCCCCGATTGGTACTAGCCAGAGTGCGATGCCTCTGCGGCTGATGAACGACACGACTAGACTACCGACGATCAAGCCGACCCCCATCATGGCACTCATCATCGATGCCGAGGCCGCCGCTTTGCCGCCGTCTTGCGGGTGGAGCTCCGAGCCTAGGTTGATGGTGAACAGCCCAATTAAATAGCAAACGAACCAGAAAAACGCTAGGGCCAGCATGGTCACCCGCTGGGCGCGGATACTCATGGCACTTTTTAAATGGACGAAATGTTCCCACAACAGCGGTAGCCGAAACTTCACTTCTGGGTGGGACGGAGTGCGCTTGACGATCAGTGCGAGCACCAGCGGCAGTAGCGACAGAAGCCCGACCCAGAGGACGAGTTTGGCCGCGACTGACCAAGCATCACCGCTCTCCGCGTAGAACTTGCTGAACAATTTTCCGCCTGCTGCAATTCCTGCGAGAATGGCTAGCATACTGGTCATGCCCATCCATCCCGCCACCATTCCCAACTTCCGCGAACCGACGAGTTCCTTGACCACACCGAGCTTAGCTGGGCTGAAGAACGTCGACTGGATACTCAGCAAAACGAAGCCGAGCAGCGCGATCCGAATGTCCTTGGCCATCAGCCCAAACCAGATGAAGGCGAAGATCATCGTCTGCGCTATCAGGCAGACCCACATGACCGAACGCTTGGAAAAGCGATCCGCTACATAGCCAGCCAGCGGCGCTAGCAAGACGAACGGGATTGGAATGATCGACGACGTGATGATCTCGATGTTGTTGCCGATCATCGTCCCTTTGGCCACTACAAGAGCTAGGCCGACGAGGACGAACTTCACCATGTTGTCGTTGAAGGCGTTCTGCGTCTGGATGGCAAGAACACTCCAGGTCGAGCTCCAGCTTCCGGGTGGTAATTCCTCGGGTGCATGGACCGCAGAGAGATCTTTGCTCACGTCGGAGTTCTGGGGATTGGATTTAGACATCAGGCGACGGTCATGAAATCTGATTCGACCACCTTGAGCAAGGTAATTGCGAACCGCTCCCAGAATCACCGTCCTCCAAAAGCCTTTGATAATTTCCCGCCCACTATCAGTTTGCTCAATGTCGATTGTTCTGCCTATCCTGCGATATGGGCGCGAACGTGCATCACCTCGAACTCTTCTACTACGTTGCCCGGCACGGTGGGATTACGGCGGCGACCAAGGCCATGCCGTTTGGTATCCAACAACCCGCCGTCAGTGGCCAGATCCTCCAACTCGAGGACAATCTCGGTATCAAGCTGTTCCACCGTCGCCCCTTTGCACTGACCCCGCCCGGCGCCCAACTCTACCGCTTTCTCGAACCGTTCTTCTCCCAGCTCGACACCGTCATCTCCCGCATCGGTGAGGAAGAAGGCTCGAGTCTTCGGTTGGCGGCAAGCCCCTCGATCTTGAGCGAACACCTGCCCATCGTACTCGCGGACATGCGCGATGCCCTCGGCACCGACCTGCGCCTGCAACTGCGCGAAACCCACGCCCAAGACTTGTCCGATATCTTGCTTAACCAAGAGGCCGACGTTGCCATCGCTCCTCGTCCACGCCGCCGCCCTACGGGGGTCAAAGCAGAGGAACTCCTCGTCGCCCCCCTCGTCCTATTAGTGCCCGCCGACAGTGACTGGAAAAAGCTCACCCACCTCCACGACGGCATGCGGTTCATCGTGCCCCTCATCCTTCCTCATCCCGACGACTTGGCTGCCAGACTGTTCCGCGATGGCATGGCCTCCGCTGGACTCGCCTACCAAGCCGCCGTCGAAGTTCAGACCACCGACCTTGTTCCAAGCTACGTGCAGCGCGGGTTCGGTGTCGGTCTCGCCGTTGCCAACCCAGGGGTCACCGACGCTAAAAATCTCCGTCAGATCCCACTTCCCGACATCGAGGGCATCACCATCGATGCCTTTTACGTCGGCAAGCCCAAGCCATTAGTTGGCAATCTAATTACCCGGGCCCGCGCCTATGTAAATGGGCTCGGGAAAAAGTGAGAGAGACCCAACCCATGCCATTTACAGGAACACGAGCTTTCGCGCAATTTCCTGCCTTTCGTGGTCAACCAAGCGTCCCCCCACCCACCCGACCTCACCAAAATTTCCCCCGTTTTCTCCCTTTTCGACGGAGAAATCCCGCCTACGTTCCCAACCCGAATTCCTCGAATCTTCATACCAAGACTTTCCACCGAATTATCATGGCTATCGACGCAGTCCGCACCTTCACCACCGGATCAGGATCCGAGGGTAACTACCATTCTCTCACCGCTCTTGAAGAAGCCGGAGTCGCCCCCAACCTCGCAAGCCTCCCGGTCTCGATCCGCATCGTGCTCGAGTCGGTCTTGCGTAACTGCGACGGTCTGAAGGTCACCGAGGACGACGTCAAGAACCTCGCTAATTGGAATGCCAAGTCGCCCGGTGACTACGAGATCCCCTTCACCGTAGCCCGCATCGTGCTGCAGGACTTCACCGGAGTGCCGCTCCTTGTCGATATCGCCGCCATGCGCGACGCAGCAGTCGAAGCCGGTGCCAATCCATCCGCAGTCGAGCCGCTCGTCCCGGTCGATCTCGTTGTCGATCACTCCGTCCAGGTCGATTTCTCCGGTTCCCAAGCCGCCCTCGACCGCAATATGGCCATCGAGTTCATCCGTAACCGTGAGCGTTACGAGTTCTGCAAGTGGGGCCAGCAAGCATTCGACACCTTCTCCGTCGTGCCTCCAGGCATCGGCATCGTCCACCAAGTGAACCTTGAGTACCTCGCCAAGGGAGTACTTTCCAAGGGAGACACCTTCTACCCCGACACCCTCGTCGGCACCGATTCCCATACGACAATGATTAACGGCCTCGGCGTCGTCGGTTGGGGGGTAGGCGGCATCGAAGCCGAGGCAGGCATGCTCGGCCAGCCAGTCACCTTCCTCGTTCCCGAGGTTGTCGGCGTCTACCTCCACGGAGAACTCGCCGAAGGCGTCACCGCCACCGACTTGACCCTCCGCGTTACGGAAATCCTCCGCGCTCACGGCGTGGTCGGCAAATTCGTCGAGTTCTACGGCCCCGGCGCTATCGCCTTATCCCTACCCGACCGCGCCACCATCGCCAACATGGCTCCCGAGTACGGAGCAACCATGGGCTTCTTCCCCGTCGATGAAGAGACCATCCGCTACTTTCGTGGCACTGGGCGCACCGAAGAGCAGTGCCAGACCGTCGAGAATTACTACAAGGCGCAAGGCCTATTTGGAATTCCCACCGAAAAGGGATCTATCACTTTCACCGACGAAGTCGAACTCGACCTAGCCTCGGTCGTTCCCGCCGTCTCTGGACCCAAGCGTCCTCAAGATCGCATCGACGTTCCCGCACTCGGTGGCAAGTTCAACGAACTCTTCACCAGCTCCATCGCCGACGGTGGCTTCGGCTACGATGAAAGCGCGCGCAACGCCCGTATTCCGTTCAACCTCGAGTCCCCAGCCGGTGAATTCGACAACCCGCTGATCGAAGGCGAGACCATTACCAAGATCGACACCGATACCGAAATCGGTCACGGCTCGATCCTCATCGCAGCCATCACTTCCTGCACCAACACCAGCAACCCGAGCGTCATGCTCGCCGCCGGACTGGTCGCGAAGAAGGCCAACGCGCTCGGCCTGACCGTCGCACCATATATCAAGTCGTCCCTCGGACCGGGCTCCCGCGTCGTCACCGACTACCTCGAAGCCACCGACCTGCAGAAGGAGCTCGACACCCTCGGCTTCGACACCGTCGGCTACGGATGCACCACCTGCATCGGCAACGCCGGCCCGCTCCACCCGAAAATCGATGCTGCCATCAAGGACGGTGATCTGGTCTGTGCGTCCGTCTTGTCCGGAAACCGCAACTTTGAGGCCCGGATCCACGGTGCCATCAAGGCGAACTTCCTCATGTCGCCGCCGCTGGTCGTCGCCTACGCAATCGCCGGTCGCGTCGACATTGACCTGACTACCGAACCAATCGGTAACGACACTGATGGCAACCCTGTCTTCCTGAAGGACGTCTGGCCCGCCCAAGATGAGGTCAACGAACTCCTAGGAACCGCCCTCAAGCCCGAAGTCTACCAGAAGCTCTACGGCGACATCGACAATGCGAACCCGAAGTGGGGCGAGATCGCTGGCAAGACCGGAGCGACCTACGAATGGGACGCAGACTCCACCTACGTGCAGCTTCCGCCGTTCTTCGAAGGCTACGACGGTAGTATGTCCGATCTCGTGGACATCACCGATGCTCGCCCGCTCGGCATTTTCGGCGACTCCGTCACCACCGATCACATCTCACCCGCAGGAGCGATCAAGGAAGACTCCCCCGCCGGCCACTACCTGCTCGCTAATGGCGTCGAAAAGGCCAGCTTCAACTCCTTCGGCTCCCGCCGCGGCAACGACCGCGTCATGACCCGCGGCACCTTCGGCAACGTCCGGATCAAGAACCTCATGGTTCCCGGAACCGAGGGCGGCTACACCACCTACTTCGGTGACAAGGAAGTGACTGAACTCGACAATCCCCGCTCGACCGACTCCGGCACACCGACCCACATCTACGACGCCTGCATGGCATACAAGGAAGAGCGCCGCAACCTCGTCGTCCTCGGCGGAGCAGACTACGGCATGGGATCCAGCCGCGACTGGGCAGCCAAAGGCACCCGCCTCCTCGGTGTCCAAGCCGTCGTCACCAAAAGCTTTGAGCGGATCCACCGCTCCAACCTCATCGGCATGGGGGTCCTACCGCTTAACTTCAAGAACGAGGCCGACTACGACGACGCCAGCGCCCATCATGACGCCACCTTCAGCATCACCGGCCTATCCAACGACACCCAGCCCCGCGACGAAGTCACCCTCACCGTCCACAAGTCAGACAGCACCGAAGAGACCTTCCCACTCATCGTACGCCTCGACACCCCAGTCGAGATCGACTACTACCGCGCCGGCGGAATCCTGCCGTATGTCCTGACTCAGATCTTGGACGAAGCGAAGAGCTAGGGCTCAATTTGGTAATTTGGAGTGCGAACTCCCTTTGGCCAATAGCCCGCGTGTAGCTTAACATCGAAACTGGCGAGGTCTGAGGTCTCGAGTTCTTGCGGTAGAATGACCAAGACGCTTGAGTTTGTTACGGACGGTCCGCACATCGCCCGGGTGGAAAACGCTTCTGCGTTTCCCTCCCCCGCCATTGTTGACGTTGGTCTGTCAGCGGCTTCGCTAGTAGGAACTGCCGCATAGCCAAAGAATTTCGCACATTCAGTGGCGGTGCAATGGGGCGTGGCGTGGGTGGCAACCCATCGACCGAAGGAACTACCTCGAAGTGTGCCTTCGGCAGTGAGGGCTAGGCGTTGCGGCATCGACTGTACGAGAGCAGAATAACTTCGGTCCAGATATCTAGTCCGATGAGATTCCTAATCCCCTTCACGTTCGCTCTCGGCTTCAGTTCGTGTTCGAACAGTGGGCCCAACCACTTAGGCAATCCGTTGCTATTGCCGATTCGTGCGATTTCTAGCGCGGTCGAAAATGGCTTCTACGACTCTAGACGCAACAAGGTCGAGCGCTTTGTCGAAGCCAATTTCTTACGGATAAAGGCCGAAGTATCCCACGGAGGCGGCGCGACTCTGAGCCAAGCGATGGATCTGGCAAAGGTCCCCGAACAGAGGCGACCCGGCCTGATCACGGAACTACATTCAAACCCGGCTCTCTATTCGAGCCACGATTCGGAACCCATGGTCGTCGCGATGATGGTCCACGGATCCAGCCGTTAATTTTTTCGCCATGTCCCTCAGCACCGCCGATCGTGAACAATTCTACCTAGAGCTTTCCAGGCTGTTAGCGGCTGGCTTTCCGTCTGGTCGTGCGGTCGAGACCCTGCTCGATCATGGGATGCCAAAGGAGCAGCTACGAGTGGTGAAGCGGCTGAACAAGCGACTCCAGAAACGGGACGATCTTGCCACCGCACTAAAGAAGGCACTCGGCTCCGATGCCCGCGATCTCGATATTTCGTTGGTCGAGGCTGGTCAGCAAGGGGGTCGACTCCCGGAGTCATTGCAGCAACTCTCCGAGCACTACGGCCGAACCCTTCGGACCACCCGAACGATTCGCACCCAACTGGTCTACCCGGTCATTCTTCTGCACCTCGGTGTGCTGTTGCCAACATTGCCAAAGATTATAAGCCAGCCGGGGTCGGGAGCACTTCGAAATGCCTTCTTTATTCTCGCCGCGATGTGGGTAGTTCTTCTCGTGCTCTATCTGCTCCTCTCCGCCATGTCCAAGTCGGCGTCCGGGAGCCTGCTTCTCGACTCGACCCTCCGGCGAATTCCGCTTTACGGGGCGATGCGGAGGCACTCGGCGATGTCCCGGTTTTCGGACGTGTTCGGGTTTTTCCTCACCGCTGGGCTGAAGGTCTCGACTGCTCTCCGTGCGGCCGGCAAGGCCAGTGCCAGTGGCGTTCTCAATGCCGCCGCGAAGAAAACGGCCAAGTCGATCGAGGCCGGCAACGGTCTGGCTCTTTCCCTCCGCGGCAAACGCGCGTTTCCCAAGGCCTTCATTCGTGGCGTATCGACTGCGGAGGAAAGCGGGCAGCTTGATGTGGAGCTAGAACGCTGGTCTATCCACTACGCCGACGAGACCGAGCGGTCGGCCAAGATTTTCGGTGATTGGGTTCCGAAGATCATCTACTTCGCTATCCTGCTTTTGGTTGGTTGGCAGATCTACAAGATGTACGTGGGAATCTACGGGCCAGTCATCGAGATGATGAAGGGTTCTTAGGCACACCGCCCCGTGTCTACTTCTCCTCTGGAGCGCTCTCGAGGATCACTTGAAGCGGTTCGCCTTCGAGGGCGGAGACGGCGGCGTTCGCTTCACCTAGTTTCTTGTTGCCGCCCTTTCCGGAACCGAGGGTTTCGCCTCGCCACGATACTTCGCAGGTGAAGATTCGATCATGATCGGGACCTACGGCGGAGACGAGTCGGTAAACCGGGCTCTTGGGATCGATGGCCTGGAGAAGCTCCTGCAACTTCCCCTTGGGATTGTCTTCCTCTGGCTCCTCCCCCATTTGATCGAGCGCGTCAGAGCATTGCTCGAGGAAAAATTCGCTGGCTGGCTCGAACCCGCCATCCAAATAGATCGCTCCGACGAGTGCTTCCATACAGTCTGCCAAAGTGGAGGGCCGTTCACGACCGCCGGTTTGAGCTTCGCCCTTGCCAATCAGCAAAAATTCGCCCAGACCAAGGTTTCCGGCAAATTCCGCTAGAGCCTGTCGAGAAACAAGGCGTGCCCGGATCTTGGTCAACGGTCCTTCGCGGAGCAGAGTGAACCGTCGGAACAACTCGTGAGTCAGAGCTAGCTGGATGACGGCATCGCCAAGGAACTCCAGCCGCTGGTTGTCGAAGTGGGGCTCGGACGTCTCGTAGGCCAAGCTCGGGTGAGTCAGAGCCTCCCCAAGGAGCAAGGAATTCTGGAACTTGTATCCTATCTTCTGCTCGAGAGTCTCCATCGTGCTGCCCCTAGAAGGTTGTTCGATCCCGTTGGGGGGAGGAAAAATTGGGGTGACTGACGGGACTTGAACCCGCGACAACCGGTACCACAAACCGGGGCTCTACCAACTGAGCTACAATCACCGTCTGAGACGATGAAACTAGAGTCAATTCTTGGAACAGACAATCGGTTTTTCGGCTATCTATGAAGGAATTATGCAAAGTCCGTTTTTGCCCGAAAATATTGCCTTCAAAGAATGGTCGCTAGTCTGCGATGCGCTTCGAGATGGCGACCAGTCGATTCTGCTCCGAAAAGGCGGCATTTCGGAGGGCCGCGGCGGTTTCTCCTTCTCCCATCCGAGCTTCTGGTTTTTCCCGACGTTCTTCCATGACCAGCTCGAGGGAGTCATCGAGTCTCGTCTGCCCAGTGATCCTGAAGCTCTTGCGGAGGCACCGGATATGGGTGCGCCAGTGGAGTTCGACCTCGCCGCTGAGCTGATGGCGCGGGGAAGAATCGATAGCTGGGAACAGGTTGAAGCTTTGGATGGGCTCCATATCTTAAAGGAATCGGTCTTGAAGGAGCGTTTTGAGTATGAAGAGGATCGTTGCCTGTGGATCGCCGTGGTTCGGGTCTATCGCGCATCACCGGTCCGCACCGAGCCGATGTCGCCGAAGTTCAAGGGATGCCGGTCTTGGATTCAACTTCCTGAGCCCGAGTCCTATGCCTTAAGCCCAGTTCTGGCCAACGATGTCTTCGGCGAGCAACTAGAAAAAGTTCGTCAAGTGGTGCCCAACCTTTCATGAGCGACCCATCTTCGAGAAGCTGGGCCGAGATCCATCTCGATGCGATCCGCTCTAACGCCCGGCTTTGTCGCAGTCTCTCTGGTGGGCGGCGGATCATGGCCGTGGTTAAGGCGAACGCCTATGGGCACGGGTTAGCTCCTGTGGCTCATGCCCTTGAACCAGAGGTCGATATGCTCGGTGTCGCCGGTCTGCACGAGGCACTGGAGGTCCGTGCCGCTGGTGTCAGCAAGCCCATATTCTTACTCGGGGCCAGCCTAGGTGGGGAAATTCCCGGCATCGTAGCTGCCGGAGGACTGGTCGGCAGTCTGTCATCGCTGGCTGAGGCTAGGGTCTTCTCCGCCGAAGCCGTGCGGCAAGGACGCGAGGTCGCCGTGCATGCCGTCGTCGATACGGGCATGGGTCGAATCGGCTTTTTGCCCGAGAACTGGACCGCCGAAGTGGCCGAAGAGCTGGCCAACTTACCCGGTCTGAAACTTTGTGGAGTGGCAAGCCACCTTCCTAGTGCAGATGAAGACAAGGCCTTCACCCGTGCCCAGATCTCCAAATTTCGCGAGGTTACAGCAACGGTGCGCGACTTGGAAATGCATATCGCCAATAGCGCCGGAGTCATCGGCTTCAGTAGTCTGGAGATCGGTGACGTTGTTCGTCCAGGGCTGATGCTCTATGGCATCTCTCCCTTGCCTGACGCAGTCGAAGGGCTTCGGCCTGCCATGGTTCTGAAGAGCCGAATCACACTGGTCCGCGACCTTCCCGCTGGGAGCACGATTAGCTACGGCGGGACCTATCAGTGCTCTGAGGCAACTCGTGTGGCCACCGTGGCGATTGGATATGGTGATGGATATCCCCGCAGTCTCTCGGGAATGGGCGCAGAAGTCGAGATCGTCGGTAGGCGATGCCCAGTTCTCGGCCGGGTGACCATGGACCAGATCATGGTCGATGTAAGCGGCCTTGCCACTGGTCCAGAGCCGGGCACAGAGGCCATCCTCTTCGGTGGTGGAGTGACCGGAATTGGGGTCGAGGAGCTGGCTGGGTTGAGCGGAACAATTCCTTGGGAGATTTTCACTGGAATAACGCCCCGGGTGAGGAGAGTCTATGTAAGGGATGAAACGCCAACCGAAACAAGTTGACCCCTATCCGGGAATCCCCTATCCACGTAATTGAGATGTCCATGTCCGCCTCCGATTTTCCAAGGCTTCGCCGATTGAAGAAACTCGCCCTTCCCTGTCTCCTCGCACTGCTCGCTGCAGGATGCGTGTCGCCAGACGGTCTTAAGAACGGAGGGGAGATTTCCAAAGTGAAAGTGTATCTCCTTGATGTGAAGGATAAAGCTCAGTTAAAGACCGTAGATAAAATGCTTCGGAACGAACGGTCCCGCAGACTCCATGGAGCCATCACTCCCCGAGAGTTACGGGCTCGCCAAGGCTACTACTACACTGTTTTCTGGTCCACGGAGAACCCAGGAGCACCCGCCACCGTTCGGTTTGAATATCGTCAGGCCGATACCGGCGATGAAGTTCTTGTCAAAGAAATAGAGATTGCTGAGAGCAAGCGCAACAACGTTACCGAGTTCTCTGTCATCGGAGAACCCTACCGCACCGATGGCGTAGTCCTCTCGTGGAAAACGTCCGTCTTCCAGCAGGGCTTCGAGATCGCCGACTATCAATCCTACCTCTGGGAGTAGTCAAGAAGTGCGCCAACCGTTGATCCACACAGAGTTCGTATCCCAGCAGACTCGATCACGGTGAGCGATTCTTCCAAGATTCTAATCGGCCAAGTCGGGGATATCCGCTGGATTCGCGTCGAAGGTAAAGGCTCGGTTCAAAACGCCCCCGGCCTGAAGGCATACGGCGCCGAGGCGTTCGAGGAAGGCGCCCTGCGATTCGTCATCGATCTGGAGAACTGCGGCGGTATGGACTCGACGTTTATCGGTACCATGACCGGCATCGCTCTCAAGGTTGCCGGCAAAGATGGTGAGGTCGGTTTGGCTAACGCCAACGCTCGAACGATTCAACTCATTCGTAGCCTCGGGCTCGATGCCATTTTTCACATCGACGAATCCGGTCAAAGCTGGGAGGAGGAACGCAAGCTGGTAGCCTCCGGATTGATGGAAGCGACAGATTCTTCCTGCAAACAGGAGAAAGCGGAAGTGTCGCTGGAGGCCCACGAGGCTCTCGGCGAGGCCAACGCCGAAAACATTCCGCGATTCCGCGACGTCATCGATTTCCTCCGCAAAGACCTCGGCTAGGAGCCGTACTGTACTCATTGTGGATCTACTCTTCCTCTTGCTTCTCCTCGTTGCCTTAGCCGTCGTCGGTTATCGCTACCTACGGGAGCATCGGGAAGTAGAGCGACTGAAGCTCGAGCAAGAAGCACTGGTCGGAGAAGAGCGGCGCATGTTCGATTTCCTCCACGGTTTGGGCGAAGCGCTCAGCCACGATGATCCAGAGGATAAGATGTATGGCCTGATCGTCGAGGGAGCCTGCACGGTTTCCGATTCTCGTGGCGGAGCAATCTACATGCACAATGCCGAGAAGGGCACATTAGTGCCGGCCTACACTTCGAAGGATTGCCCACCCATTATTGGGCTTCCAGAGCGCATCATCGAGCGTTCCCGCAGCGACCGTTCGACACTTTCGAGTTTCCTTCGGCTTCACACCGTTCCTGATCGCGAAGGAATTTTGGGCGAGGTATTTCAAAGCCAGAAGGCCGTCCTGATTCCGAATATCCGCGAGAGTGACAAGTTTTCTGGTAGTCCGAATCCGCTCCAGCAACATGTCGCCACCATGGTGGCACCGCTGTCGAGCTCGGACGCGCAATACGGCGTGCTGGTCATCGCCGACGACAGATTGGACCACAAGTTCACGGAGAATGACTACGAGGTATTCCGCTCCGTGGCCGAGCAGTCCTCCTACGCCATTGGCAGTGCTCGGATCCACCAGGAAGCAGTCGAAAAAAGGCGGCTCGAGAGCGACTTGAGAAACGCCAGTGAGATTCAGCGAGTTCTCCTACCTAAAGACGATCCCGAGCTCAAGGACTACAGCTTTGCTGCGGTCAACCTACCTGCCAAGGTCCTCAGCGGAGACTACTATGACTACGTCCGCATCGATGATGAGCGCTACGGAGTCGCTCTCGGCGATGTCTCCGGAAAGGGCCTTCCCGCTGCACTTGTGGCCGCCATGGCACGTAGTGTATTGCGAGCCAACGCCTTAGACAATCCGAGCCCAGCAGAAGTCCTCAGCCGGGTAAACGAGAACATCTTTCCCGATATCCGGGAAGACATGTTCATTACCAAGCTCTACCTCGTCTTGGATCGGGCCTCCGATATCATCACCATAGCCCGAGCAGGCCACAATCCGCCTCTGCATTACTCGAAGAAGACCGGCGAAATTTCGGAGATCGAACCGCGTGGCATGGCCATCGGCGTCGATGCCGGCCCAGTATTCGAGCGGATCATCGTCAATCACGAGGTCCGTATGGAGTCCGGTGATTGTCTGTTGCTCTACACAGACGGTGCCACCGAGGCTCTCGACCGAAAGGGGCTGGAGTTCGATGTCCCCCGCTTGATCGAAGAATTTGCCCGATCTGCCTCCGACGGACCGACGGTTATCATCCGGCATCTCCAACAAACTTTAGAAGGTTTTATGACCGGAGTTCCGCAGACTGACGACATCACCTTGATTGCGATCGAAAAACGCTGATGGTAGCGACCGCGATTTCCGCAACCAAGCGATGACAGATTCCGATAAGGAAAACCAGACCGATATCGACGAGCTCAGCTCCGACGATACCCCAGAGAACCTCAACGAGGAAACTGATGCTCCCGAGGCAGAGGTGCAGCCCGAGCCTGAGGAGGAGACGACTCCACCGACTCTTGAAGAGGAGGTAGCCCAATGGCGTGACACCGCCTTGCGCCGTCAGGCAGATTTGGAAAACTTCCGCAAGCGCGTCGAGCGCGAGCGTATGGAGACAATCCGTTTCGCCAACGGTTCCCTTCTCGAAGAACTCCTGCCAATTCTCGATAACTTCGATATGGGCCTCGAGGCCGCTCGGTCCGAATCATCTGACTCGATGATCTTTAAGGGCATGGAGATGGTCAACAAGCAGCTCGGCGACTTCCTTGAAGGCCGCGGTGTGAAGGTAGTGGACACCGAGGGCCAAGCCTTCGATCCCTCTCTCCACGACGCCGTCAGCCAGGAAGAAACCACCGAGGTACCCGACGGCCAGATCCTCAGAGTGACCCGACGTGGATACGAGCTTCACGATCGTCTTCTGCGCCCCGCCAGCGTCGTTGTGGCCAAGGCACCGGGATCCGGCGACAGCGAGGCCACCCCAGAATCCCACAGCTCCTAGCTCCATGGCTTCCCAAACCGATTACTACGAGACCCTCGGGGTGAGCCGCGAGGCCACCCAAGAGGAGATCAAAAAGGCCTACCGCAAGTTGGCCGTAAAATATCATCCGGACAAAAATCCGGACAGTCCTGAAGCCGAGGAGACCTTCAAGACCGTCGGCGAGGCCTACGAGGTTCTTTCCGATCCAGACAAGCGTGCAGCTTACGATCGATACGGACACGCTGCTTTCACCCAAGGTGCTGGCGGCGGCGGTGGTGGCGGCGGTGGATTCCACGACCCGTTCGATATCTTCCGCGAAGTCTTCAACCAAGGTGGTGGTGGCGGCGGCGCTGGCGGTATGTTCGACGAATTCTTCGGCGGCGGTGGTGGTCGCGGTGGTGGTGGCCGTCGGGCCAATACCGGTGGTTCCGACCTTCGCTACGACCTGCCTATCACCTTGAAAGAGGCAGCATTCGGATGTGAGAAGGAGCTCGAGATCGAGAAGCTGGTCGATTGCAAAACTTGCGACACTTCTGGTTCGGCCGATGGCGCTGGCGGAAGTAAGTCCTGCGGAACCTGTGGTGGCAGCGGTGTCGTCATTTCGTCACGCGGGTTTTTCCAGGTCCAACAAGCTTGCCCACACTGCGCCGGAACCGGCCAGACAGTGGCGAACCCGTGCAAGGACTGCGCAGGTGAAGGACGCCGCACCGACAGTAGCCGGATCACCATTAAGATCCCCGCTGGAGTCACCGACGGTGTGCGTCTTCGATCCACCGGAAGCGGCGATGCCGGACTTCGTGGCGGAACTGCCGGCGATCTCTACTGCGTCATACACGTTCGTGAGCACGAGATCTTTGAGCGCGATGGCTCCAATCTGTTCTGCGAGGTGCCGATCTCCTTTGCCAAGGCGGCCCTCGGCGGCGAACAGGAGGTGCCGACTCTCGAAGGCAAGTCTTCGATCAAGATTCCGGTCGGAACTCAGGGAGGAACGATCTTCCGTCTGCGCGACAAGGGTGTGCCCGAACTCGGCTCGAACCGCAAAGGCGACCTCCACGTGCAAGTCCAGGTCGAGGTCCCGACCAAGCTCAACTCCGAGCAAAAAGCGAGCCTCACCGCCTTCGCCGACTCCGTTGGTGAAGAGAACAGCCCGCTTCATGAGTCGTTCCTAGAGAAAGCTAAGGCCTTTTTCAAGTAGACCAGCACCTCCGAATCCATGGCTCGCTTCTACCTTCCTCCAGACCGCTGGAGCGAAGGCACCCTAGTCCTTGAGGGAGACGAGGCCCGCCATGGAACGCAGGTGTTACGGTTGAAGCAGGGCGATGAGTTGGCGCTGTTCGACGGCCACGGAAAGTCCGTGGCCTGTCACCTCGAAGCGATTGAGGGCCGGGGCCGGGTTTTCTGTGTTCCGAACGGCGAGGTGCAGCTCGAGCCGGCTCCAACAACCCAGCTTCACCTCGCCCCAGCACTACTCAAGGGCAAGAACCTCGACCTTGTCCTCCAGAAGGCCACGGAACTGGGTGTCGATCGCATCACCCCTCTGATCACCGACCGAACCGTCGCCCGCCCCGACTCCCGCGACCTTGCTCGCAAGCGAGAGAAGTGGCAACGCACCGTGCTCGAAGCCGCCAAGCAATGCGGTCGCAATTGGCTCCCAGAAATCTGCGATCCAATGACAGCGACCGAGTTTTTCCGAGAGCTCGAAACCGACGAGATCGGATTAGTCGGGGCTCTGGAAGGGGACCGAGTCGCCCTCCGCACCGTACTGTCCGGCGCCAAGGAATCGGTGTCCGAAGTAGTCGTCGCCATCGGACCCGAGGGAGACTTTTCCCCGCAAGAATATGCCAAGGCAACGCAGTCCGGATGGTCCGGTATCGATCTCGGTCCCCTCGTCCTAAGAAGCGAGACCGCCTGCCTGAGTGCCTTGGCCGTGATCAGCTACGAGCTACGCGTCGCTGGGGTCGGTTGCTGAATCGACGAAGAACGCCATCGAAGCGGTGAAGGCATGGAGGAAGCTACGCTTTCCGACTGGAGCGACCTCGCCATTGCAAAAAAAGCCAGCCATCGGCTTGTCGCCGAGATACTCCGCGAGCAAGCCGGAGTCATGCCCTGCCTCACCGAAGAGGTGGGAACCGCGACCAGTGCAGGTGAATAGCAGGCCACCGAGAATCTCCTCCGCACCGCCCTTGGCAGCGATGCCACGGCAGATCGATTCCAAGTCGTCGTGAGCTGAGTCGCGGTCGCGAAGTTGGAACTGCAAGGTCTGACCGACATCCGGTTCGGCAGCAATGGCGATCGATCCGCTTTTCGGGTCTCCGCCAAGAATACTGCTGATGAGAAAGTCGCCCTGGTGGTGCTCTTCGCGATACTCGGACATGGCGATACCGACCAGAATGTTGCCGTTGGCGGTCTCTTGTTCGGCTTCGCTTAGGTCGGCGTAGGTCTCTTCGAGAACATCGCAGACCTTCCGGCTGGCGACGGTCTCGATAATATTGCCGTCAACGCCAGTGATCGTCACCGGCTCGCCGATTGGTCGGCATCCGTGGCTGACCGCGCCGCGAATTCCCACGCGACCACGAAGTCGGAGCAGAAGGTCGCCCTGCTCCAAGGCGCCCTTTTCTGTAAACAGAAAAATGTCTTCGGCAGTGCGTCCGCCGCTCGCCAGTCCTCCATAGATAGGGAAGCCCGGGTTCTCCTTGTCCCAGCTTTTCAGGAACTCCGTCGGATCTTCGAAAGGGCTACCGAGCAAAAGATGACTGTCACCGGCCTTGGGTTTGCCCTCGGCGATAGCGATGTTGGTTGCTTCGAGACGTAAGAAAAGGAGGCTACAGCCACTGGTCTCTTCCAACTCCTCCTTACCAGCAATCAGGCCGTCAGCCGAGCATCCGAAAATTTTCGGGCAGTGGGCATGGATTTGCAGGAGTTCGCAAAGGTCGCCTAAATGTTCCCGCCAGCTACTCGAGACAAAACAGAGAATTGCTGTACAGGCTCCTCCCGCTTGCTCACGTGCCGACTTCGCTGCTTTAGTGATCGCTTCCTCGGAATAAGGTCCGATGAGGTAGTTCGACACGACTGCGTGGCTCGGCATTTGCGATAGGAGATACTGAAAAAGAAATACCGGGAACAGGACTCGAACCTGCACGGGTTGCCCCACCTGAACCTAAATCAGGCGCGTCTACCAATTTCGCCATCCCGGCGGCTTCCGGGAACCGTAGATGCGGCAGCCCCCCGGATCAAGAACCGATGAATTCTGAACGTAAATTCCTTCCGCTCCCCAACCAAGCCACTCCCGCCTAAAGAAACGCTCCTTCGAACTGGCGCACGATATCACCTGTTCCCGGTTCGCCCTCTTCTGGAGCCCATGGAGCGAAGTCCTTGTCGCTCATAGCACTATAGGGGCCGCACTTGATCTCTAAAATGACGGTGTCTGGCTGCAGGGCAACCATGCCGTGCCAGACCTGTGGCTCGATGTCGATGACGCCTAGGGAGTCGGGTTCAAGCCGGTGGGTTTCGGTGACCTGACCGGTTTCATCGAGGAGAACGAAGCCTAAGGCGCCCCGAAGCACGCAGATCGTCTCAATCGCCCCGGGTCCACTGTGCAGGTGCGGGCGGACGTAGGTCCCGGGCTGGAAGAAGTTCAGCATGCGCTGCACTGGGGCATCCTGGCTACGGTGTAGCGGCAGGATGATGCGCAGGCGCTCGCTGGTGCGGCTGGCCTCGATGCCCGCTTGGAGGACCTCTTCGGTGATGCGAAAGGAGTCGCCAGTGACGTTGGATAGTGCGTTCGACATCGGATTCAAGTTCGATGCAGTCTTGCACCGAGGGCGGGTGGGCTTCAACCTTCGATGCTCATGTCATCGCTTCATCCCGAGCTTCCGCCCCTCGCAAAAAATCTCGCCCGCCATCTAGGAGCGGGAGGAGAGAAGGCCGAGGTGGTCACTGTCGTCCACCAATCTGGTGAAGCTGCCCAGGCGCTAATCGACCGCGCACGCCAAGCCTGCGATGGCGGAGCCAAAGCGGTGCTGCTCGCCTTTTCGGATCGGGATTTGCAGACCGCCGATGCCGATCGCGAGGCGGCTCCTTGGAGCTTCGAGGAGGCCGAGGCTGCACTCGTTGCCGCCAACCTCCCTCCGGCCCACGGCGAACTGAGCCTCGATAGCGACGCCGGCTTTTCCCGCCACACCGCGCTTTTCGTTCTCGCTCCGGATCCGGCGGTTCGTGAACGGGTCTCGGCCTTGCTCCGCACCGGGTCGGCTAGTTTTTCGGTTCGTGGTGGCACCGGGGAAGCTACTCAAGACTCTTCGGATTCCCCCCGCCGAGTCTGCATTGTCACCTCGGAGCTACATGGGCCGATGCGTAACGGCGGCATCGGCACGAGCTACACCGCTCTCGCCGAGTCGTTGGCTGCCGACGGCCAAGACGTCACCATCTTGTTCGTCGGAGACCGGACGACCGACGAACCGATGTCGCATTGGGTCGATTACTACCAGCGCGAGAAAAACCTACGCCTTGAAGCCCTAGAGTTCGAGGACGACCGTCGACTTCCGTGGCAGCAGAACTGGATTCGGCGCTCCCACGCGGCTTGTGAATGGCTCCGCCAGCGGCCCGAGCCATTCGACATCATTCACTACCCCGAGTGCAACGGCCACGGCTTCCACATTGCTCTCGCCAAGCACCAAGGGCGAGCCTTCCGCAACACCACGCTCTGTGTCGGCGCTCATAGTAGCACCCGCTGGATTCACGAGTCGGCTGGCTCGGGATTCAGCTCCACGGCGCATCTCGCTCAGGACTTTATGGAGGAGATGTCGATTCGCTGGGCCGACGTCTGTGTCTCTCCCAGCGCGTATCTGACACACTGGATGCGCCATCAAGGCTGGGCTCTCCCCGAGCGCACCATCGCCCAGCAGAATATCCAACCACAGAACACCCGTGGCGCCGACGAGCGCTCCGATCAGCCTCTGCCGACGACCACAGATGTGCGTGAGCTGGTGTTCTTCGGTCGACTTGAGGCCCGCAAGGGCCTGCCGACTTTTTGCGATGCACTCGACCTGCTGGCTACGGAAACTGCCGCCGCAGATCTGAAGATCACCTTTATGGGTAAGGAGACGATGATCGGCGGGCTCGGCTCGCGCCAGATCCTCGAGACCCGTGCCGACGCCGGCAACTGGCCGTTCGACTGGCAGATTCTCTCGGACCGGGACCAGGCTGGGGCCAATGCCTACCTTCAGGGCGATGGGCGAGTCGCCATTATGCCTTCGCCGGTCGATAACTCACCGAACACCGTCTTGGAATGTATCGGCCTGAAAATCCCGTTCCTTGCCACCCGCGCCGGCGGAATCCCCGAGCTGATCGACCCGCGCGACGTTGCTCAGTGTACTTTCTATCATCCCGAAATGGCCGGTCGCCCAGAGGGGATTCGCCGCGCGGTCCTGCGTATTCTCGAGTTCGGTATCCGTCCTGCACGCCGCGCCGTTTCGGCTCCAGCCAACGAAGAATCCTGGTTGGCGTGGCACCGGTCCTTGTCCCAGGCCGAGGCAGAGCCGACTCCGCTCTCGACCGATAATTCGGTCAAGACTCTGGCCCTTGAAAATTGGCGTGCAGTTCCCGATTGCAGCTCCGACTTCGTCTTGTTCACCGACTCTGCGACCGTCCTGCACGACGATACCGCCTCTCGTCTAGTCGCAGCGGCCACTACCAGTGGCGCCGATCTGCTCTGCTCTTACCACGACGAATTCGTCGGCGAACAACCACCAGCCACCGCAGGCGAGCGATTCTCCTACCCGGTCGGCGGCGCGATCATGCTCGCGCCCTTTTGGAACTGCTTTGGGGCCGGGCCGTTTCTGCTGCGCCGTTCCGCATGGGACCGAATCAAGGACCTACCGCTCCCCACCAATGGCAGCCTTGAGGATCTCCGCGAGTTCTTCACCCGGTCGATTCAAGCCGGCCTCGAGGTCGAGGTGGTCGCCGAGCCGCTGTCCTGGCGCCGGATCGACTCCGAACGCGCCGAGGGCGATGGCTCCGAGCCAGATCCAGATCCGAACATCGTCCGCCTACTCACCGGTGGCGCCGACCCGGCCTTACGCCAGCTACTCGGTTTCTTCATGTCCAAGCAGCAGCAGTCGGACGAAATGATTCAGGAATACTACGACCTCCGCTACCGGGTAAAGGAAGGCTACGACCAACTGGCCGAAAAATTCCACGCCCAATCGACCTGGCTGGAGGAACGCGAAGGTGTGCTAGCCGAGAGAGAACGTGAGCTAGAGAGGGCCCAGTCCCAGGCGAAGGATGCCAAGACGGCGTTGCGCGCCCAGAAGGACCAATCCAAGACCGAAATCCGCGACTTGGAAAAGAAAATCGAGGAGGCAGAAAAGCAGAATCGAAGGGGATTCGGTAGAAAGCTCGGCCGTATCTTCGGCAAGGGTGAAGCATAATTCAGTTGAGCCCCAACCACCGCTCGGTTAGAACGTAGCTCTTGGGGAAAACTCTACATCTACCGGAGCTTCTGCAGTTGGCAGAACGCATCGCTGTTCGGCAGGACGGCGGCTCACTCGTTCTCGTCGGTAAGGCGATCGAGGACACGGACAAACTGGGTCTTAAAACTTCTCGAGCGGGGACACTTGGTGCCGCCTGCGACTTGGCCGGCGCCGGCTCGGTTGTTCTCTGTGGGCAACTGCCTAACGGGGATCTCGCACGGACCGTCGGCGAGCTCCAATCGGTTCTCGCGGAAGCCACGGCTTGTATCGTGGCTCTGCCCCTGTCGGAGGATCAGGTGCCGGAATTTCGCTCCCACCTTCCCAAGGCAGGTCTCGAACTGGTTTGGGGAGGGCTTGTCGAAGACAATGCTGAGAACCTTTCGCGCGATACCTGGGCTGGCGTCGTCATCCGTAGCGATTCGGCGACAGCGGAGGACCTGCGCAGCCTCCTCTCCACGGGACCGCAAAGCCTCCGCTTCGATTCCGAACTCTCTGCGTCCAAGCGCGATCCCGCCCCACGCACAGCCATCGTCACCGAGGAATTTTTCGGCCCGTCCCGATGCGGTGGGCTTGGCACTGGCTTCACCTCGCTCGCAGAGGCTCTGGCTGAGGCCGGTCAGGAAGTCACCGTCGTCTTCATCGGCGAGCGCGAGACCCCGGAGTCGATGGACCACTGGGTCGAGTACTGGGACAAAAAGGGCGTCAGTTTTGTGCCTCTCGACGTTGCCCACCCGGAGGATGCTTCGTGGGAATTCGCCCACCTACGTCGGAGTAACCTCGCCTACCTAGGGCTCCTCGAGTTGGAGAAAGAGACTGGTAGCTTCGACACGATCCACTTTCCCGAGGTCAATGGTTTCGGGTATTTCTCCATCCTCGCCAAGCAAACCGGCCAAGCTTTTCCCCGCACTACCCTCTGCGTTCAGACTTTCGGTAGCTCGCGTTGGCAACGAACCGGCAACGGCTTCTACATGGACCGGGTGTTCAATTTCGTTCAGGACTTGAGCGAGCCCTATTCGGTCGCCCACGCCGATGTCGTGGTTTCTGCCAGCGCCTACCTACTGCGGTGGATGCTCCAGAACGGCTACACGCTACCGCCCCGGACCTACGTCGAGCAGTATGTCCAACCGCACGCCGCCCGGGGTGCCTGTGAGATTCCGACCGATGCCAATCCCACAGTTAATGGGCTGAAGGAGCTAGTCTTCTTCGGTCGCCTTGAACCGCGAAAGGGACTGCTCACCACGCTGGATGCCATCGACTTGCTCCACGACGAGGACTGCATGAAGGGCGTCACGATCACCTTTCTCGGCAAGCCCTCCCAGGTCGAGGGAACCGATCTCGTCGCAGACGAATACATCGCTGAACGGGCTACGGCCTGGGGTGATCGGGTTCGCTGGCAGATTCTTCCAGACAAGACTCAGGTTGAGGCGGTGGACTACCTCCGAGGAGAGGGCCGGCTTTGTCTGATTCCCTCGCTCATCGACAACTCGCCCAACACCGTCATGGAGGCGCTCGGACTAGGTATTCCGTTCCTCACCGCGCGGACCGGTGGCATCGGCGAACTAATTCATCCGGACGACGTGGCATCGTCTACGTTCTTCCACCCGATCATTAGCGAGAGGCACCTTCCGTTTTCCGAGCGGATCCGATCTGCACTCACCGACGGGCTTGCTCCGGCGCGCCGAGCCATCAACCCCGAGCAGGTCGAACGCCACTGGATTTCCTGGCATGCAGCCAATGCTCAGTCGGCCCGGCTGGAACAGGAGCCGTCCAAAGCGGCGCCACGCCCGATGATCTCCTGCTGCGTCTACGGCGGCGGAGATCCGAGCCAGCTGGCGGATGTTCTTGCAGGCTTGGAGAACCAAAATGATTCCGATCTCGAGGTGCTTCTGGTCTTGCCCAAGGGACGCGAGGCGCCAAAAAACCTGGCCGACAACTGCCGACTGATCGAGCAGTCCACCGCAAACCCCGCCCTCGCCTGGAACTCGGCAGCGGCCGAAGCAAAGGGCGATTTTTTGCTCCTTCTCGACGGAGCCGAGGTCCCGCAGGACGGTGCGATTGACGCGCTCGTTGTTGCCGCACAGTCTTCGGGTTGTCCGCTGGTGACAGGCTTCTGTCCAGGCAAGGACGAGACTATCAGCGATATGGTGACCTTTCCTCTAGCGGAACCGGGCGTTGTTCCTCTGGTCATCGGGCTTCCCCAGGGGCCCCTCTTGATTGAGCGATCGGTCTTTCTCGCCATCGGCGGAGCGGACCCAAGTGCTGGTAGTTGCCGCCCCGGTTGGGAACTCGTCGTCCGCGCCCATCAGCGCGGTTCCGACGGGAGTCACATGGTCGTTCCCGCACCCATATTCCGTCGTCTCAGCGAGACGTCATCGGCCCAGTTCCTAACAGCCGAATTCGTTGAGACCCAGCGTCTTCTGTCCGCCTATGGCCCAGCACTTCCCGGTGACTTCGCTTTTCTCCCTGGCTATCTCGACTCAATCCAAAGGAAATTGCTCGCCCAGCAACAAAGGAACTTGGATCTCCAATACAAGGTGACCGATGGCTACGACCTGATGCGGGGCCAGAAGATCGACGCCTATGCTCAGGTGAAAGAGATTTCCGCCGAAATGGCGACCCGGATCGATGAGCAGGAGAACCGTTTCGTGACCGAACGCGAGCTGCTCCAAGGGACCATCGAAACAGCTTACAAAGAGGTCGAACAGCAGGCCGATCTTGCCAAGGAGGGTTGGGACAAGTTCGAGGAGAGCCTCAAGGAGAAAGAACAAATTTTAGCGGAGAATAGGAATTTCCGCGTCATTGAAGAGGGTTTGCAGGAGCAAATTGAGCTCCGTCAGACCACTATTGGCCAGCTAGAGGGCGAGATAGCGTCCCTCGAAGAAGCCGTTTCTTACCGCGACCAGAGGATCAAGAACATGGAAGGAGAAATCGAGCGAATCTGGAAAGAGACGACGGCTACGAACGATCGTCGAAAGGCAGAGATTGCAAAGCTCAAACAACGCGTAAAGGATAGCGAGGCTGAACTGAAAGACCTAAAATCCGAAGTTCGCGAATTGGGACGGGGAATGGAAAAATCGATTTCGCACAAGATGCGAAGAGCCTTTAGAAAAATATAGCTGCGCACTCGCCAACATATATGAGTGAATCTACCCCATCAAAATCTGCAATCGAGTTCCTCCCGGAACTTCCTGAACTTGGTCCCTACCTCAGTGACCTGCTTAGCACCCTTGATCTCAAAGACGTTGTGTTCTTGGGCGACAATCCGAACTTAGATTTCGAAGATGAGGAACTATGTCATAGACCTGTCCCGTTGCCACTAGTCTGGGATGACTCAAACGCTAATCTTCCTGAGGTTAACGACTTAGGAGACCTAACGGCGAGCATCTTAGTGCTACCCGGAACGCTCGACTTCGCGTCCGATCCTCAGGGTACGCTTGGATTGGTAAAGGCTGCCCTCGAGGTGGCTCCGCTCGCCATGATCTGTGTGCGTGAGTCCGAGTTGGTTGCCCCTGTGCTTCCTGCTTCTGATCCCGCTATCGCCCACTGGACGTTCTCCGAGTTTGAAGAAGTTCTGAAGAACGAGGGTATCGCTCCTGCTTGGGGCGGCCTGACCATGAGTAATCGTGTCTTCTTCGAGCGAAACCATTCCGTCTTTCTCCTTACTAAGAACGAAAGCCGCAGCAAGAAAGTTGCCGACTTAATGTCTACCGGAATCCGGAGCTTTACCTTCGCTCCCGGATTTGGGACTAGCGACGAGGAGACCCGCCCCGCCCGGGTTGCCATTTGCACGGACGAAATCTTCGGACCGTCGAGCAATGGTGGAATTGGCACGGCATACACGGCAATGGCCGAGTTTCTGGCCCGCGGGGGTCATGAGGTCACCGTCTTCTTCAGCGGCGATGTCACCTCGCGCGAGCCGATCGAATACTGGATCGACTTTTACCAAGAAAAGAACATCAAGGTCATCCCACTGGCCTTGGATCGAGTCGAAGACCTTCCGTGGCAGGACGAGTATATGCGACGCTCGCACGTCATCTACACGGCGCTACGCGAGGCTTGCGACAAGCAGGCATTCGATGCCGTTCACTTCCCCGAGTGCAACGCTCAGGGTTTCTACACGATCTTAGCCAAGCACCAAGGCCTCGCATTCGCAGACACCGTCCTTTGTATAGGAACTCACGGCAACACCCGCTGGGTCTATGACGGTCACGGCATGGAGTTCGACTCGACCTACCAGCTGGCCAATGACTTCATGGAACAGGTGTGCATCCGCTGGTGTGATGTGCTCGTGAGTCCCAGCCTTTATCTCGTCTACTGGATGAAGCGTGAGGGATGGGATCTTCCAAACGCGTGGTACGGACAGCAGAATCTGCAACCATTCACCGCACGCGGAGAGGACAGTCGCCGAGACGAGCCCTTCCCAATGCGAACCGATGTCGCCGAGCTCGTTTTCTTCGGACGACTCGAAGCGCGTAAGGGACTCGTGCCTTTCTGCGATGCCCTCGACTTGCTCGCCGCCGGCGGGAACAAGATCCCGCCGTTCGAGGTTACCTTCATGGGCAAGGAAGTCCTCGTCGGTACGAAAGCATCGGGGCTCTACCTTCAGGAACGCGCCGATAGTGGACACTGGAATTTCGAATGGAAGATCCTTGGGGACTTCAATCAGGATAAGGCTGTCGGCTATCTCCAAGGAGATCGTCGCGTTGCAATCATCCCGTCCCTGCAAGACAACTCGCCCTACACCGTGCTCGAATGCATCGGTCTCGGAATTCCATTCCTCAGTCAACGGATTGGTGGAATTCCCGAGCTGATCGACCCTCGCGATGTCGCCCAGTGTACTTTCTACGCCCGCACACCAGAACGTCGGCCTGAGGCTATCGCCAAGTCAATCCAGAGAATCCTAACGACCGGCATCCGCGCGGCTCGCCGGGCTGTCGCGGCTACCGACACCGATGCTGGCTGGGTGGATTTCCACAGCTCGATCGTCAAGACCCGAGGTGACCAAAAGACGGTTGCCCCGGCGGCTCCTACCGCTTCGATTGATGCTCTGATCCTCGCGACCCCGATCGACACGTTGAAGTCGATCTTGGATTGTGCCAATTCAATCCTTGAGCAGGACCACAAGCCTGTTGGTGTTCGAGTCGCACTGGTTGAGGCTGATCAAGAAGAGACCGAAGAGTTTCGCGACAACTTTCTCGATGTCCTCAAGGAGAACGAAATCGAGTTGCTGATATGCGATGGAGCGGAGACACCGTCGGTTTGGCTGTCGAGGCACATTGCCCGTAGCTCTGCCGACCACGTTCTTCTGGCCCATTCCCGGACTACCTCCCTTCCCGGAGAGTTGTCGACATTAGCTCGCGTCGTGGAAACTACTGGCGCTGACTTACTCACCGGCTTCCTGCAGCCCTACGTGGCGGATCCGCGCGAGCCGGGCGGATTAGAGAAACGGGATGCCAACTACTTCCCGATAGGTGCGGCCGCCCTCCTTCCGCTGTATGCGAACACCTACGGGATCGGTCATCTACTCGTGGCGAAGAAGGTGATCTCGTCGCTCCTCGAAGAATCGCCTCGGGTGCTGGATCCAACTTCCTTTGGGAACGTCATCACCTTGGCTACGGCGGCTGGCTTTGAGCATGAAGTCGTTCCGGAATTCCTGCTGACCTACGTTCAGGACGATCGCAATGGCATTCATGTCAACGGCATGCCAGTGTCCGAGGGAGTGAAGAAAGCGATGGCGCACGTTCTGCCGCCAAGCATGCGCGGACTCTCCAACTTCGTTCAGGGAACTGGTAGCGAGGCTGTGCATATTCAAGGCCAGCTCTTTGATATGAAGCACAAGCTCCGGGAGGAATTTCCCGGTCTGCAGCACGAGCTACATAGCCAAAGCGAATGGCTGAAGAACCGCGAACAGGAAATCACTCGTATGGATACCGAACTCGCCAAACAGCTAGGTGAAGCGACGAAGTATAAGAAGAAAGCTGAGGAGTTGAAGCAGAAACTCCGCGAGGAGGAGCTGAAGAAGAAGCTCGTCCTGAAGGACAACGAACACCTGACCTATCGTCTCAACCAGAAGGTTTCCCAAAAGGTGAAACGAGTGTTTGGCGGCAAGGCCAAGGAGCCGAAAAAGGCATAGCATCCGACAGAGAGCACAGAGAGGGGCTTGGCTCGGTCCTGAACGCGAAACGGATCCGTCCTGCCTAGTCACCTTTGCCAGTTCTGCCCTGCTGAGCTAGCGATCTGTTCTAGGATTCATTCCCGGGTGAATTCAGCCAAACCGGCGGCGAGTAATTTTGCGTGTTCATCGGCTTTCATCGGCTTTCATCGGCTTTCATCGGCTTTCATCTGGATGAAGAAAAGGCCTTCAAGTTCGAACGCTGACTGCCATCTGTTTCTGTAGAAGTTGAAGAACTACTGGGCAAAGCACCTTAGTTGGTTCTGCTTTATTCACTTGGCTCAGAAGAAGCCCTCTACTCTGCATCCGGCGCCGGCACCGGTGCTTCGGGGCTGTCGCCGGTCGGAGTCGCATCTGCCTCAAGGTCGCCTAGGGCGAACTGGATGCCGTCGAGCATGTGGCGGAGCACGTGGGGGTTGGCGAAGGTATCGTCGCGATGTCCGAGGTTGGTGTAGAAGACGCGACCGCCACCGTATTCCCTGATCCAAGAGACAGGAACCTGGCGTGGACCGGGGCCGTATTGCTCCGCGTACTTTTTGTTTTTAGCGGTTTCGAGCACCTTGGTATTAGCCTCTTTACTCATGTCGAGTGAGACGAGGAAACGCATCTTCTTGGCGCCGACGAACGTTTCTGGCTTATACTGGTAAATCTCATCTTTGTGCCAAAAGCCCTCGCCATCGAACGCTTTGTTAATTGGGTGGTCGGCATCATCGAGCTGGAACGCCCACTTGCCTCCACCGCCCCAAGGGTGGCCGTTGAACTGCCCACCGATCATCTGCGCGCCAGCCTCCCACTTGTAGAAGTTGTCGCTGGCTCCGTGGATGCCGACGACTCCCTTGCCTTCGGCGAGGAATTCGATCAGAGCTTGGCGCATCGACTCTTCGGGTAGTTCCAAGCGGGTCGTGTTGTTGAAAAAGACCGCGTCATACTTGGCGAGATTTTCCTTGGTGAAGACCGAGTACTCATCGGCCAAGGTGACGGAGAAGGCCTTCGTTTTCTTGGCCATCTGCTCGAGAGCATGGTTTCCGTGGCTGATGGAACCGTGGACGAAGCCACCGCATCGCCAGAAGACAAGCAGGTTGCGCGTCTTCTTTGGGACGGCTGAGGCGGCGGTTGGCAGGGCCTCGGCTATCTTGCCCTGAAGGTCGTCCGAAACCGGCTTCAGCTTCGCGGCCTTCATCTCCTCCCACGTCTCAGGCTTCTTGTCCTGAGCCTGCAGGGTAACCAGAAGGGCCACTCCAAGAAGAGCGGCGGGGAGAATACGGAGAAATAACTTCATAACGAACTCTAGGGAGTTAGGAGGTCGCTGCAACTACAGGTAGGCGTGCGGCCGACCTTGTCTAGCTCATTGACTCGGTGCGTTTGCGGTCGAGGTAGACCTTAGCGACGCCTTTCATGCGGGTGAGCACGTAGTAGACGGTTTGGCTACGCACTCGAACCAACTCGGCGCCGATGATCCGGGGGACGAAGTCGGCGGGAATGTCGAGAATCTCCTGCGGAGTTGATCCAGCAAGTCCTTTGCAAAGAATAGCGGTCATAGCCTTGGTGAGTGTTTGCACCTGAGGTCCGAGGTCGACCTTGAATCGTGCGCCGCCGTCTTCTGAGACGGTCAGAAAGACGCCGACGGTATCGGTGCATTCCTCGTCCTTGCGGATGTCCTCTAGGTCGTAGCATTCGCCATCGATGGAGGCGTGCTGGATGGCGTTGTCGGCGTAGCTGATCAGAGCACCGCGACGCTCGTCTTCGGGCAGGAACTCAAAGAGTTCAATAATCTCGGCCAAGGCGGCCGGGTAAGCATTGTCGGTCGAATCGGACATGGGAAAATTACTCAAGGCGCATCCGCTCTTGGATGCGGAAGCGCTCGGGGATGAACAGAAAGTTGTCCTGCTTGGCTAGCTCATCGTCGAGCCAGATGACCTTCGGATACTGGTCGAAGCGGATTTCGTGGACCCCGTCCTTGGGCTTCTGGTTGAAGGCGATATCGAGGTCGCGAATGTTGTTGATCGTCTTGCCGTTGACGGTGGTGATAATATTGCCGCCGATCCGCTCATAGCCTTGAACACTGCTCGTTGGCAGAACGCCGGCGAGGAAGACGATCTTCTCGCGGCCTTCGTCGCGGTATTGCTCGGGATGACTCATGGCGTAGACGAGACGAAACGGAGCGCGGCTAGCCCAGTCTTTACCGAATGATTGCAGGTAGGGACGGGTCAGTTCCTGAAACAGCAGGCCGCCCATGATCAAATATTTGCCACCACGATCGAACATGTACGGATCGACTAGGTAGTCCTCCGGGGCCTTGCGCTTAAGCTTGGCGTTGAGCTTCATGCGCTTGCCTTCGCGTAGCACCACGATGTCGATCTCGTCGCCGACATGGGCGTTGCCCCGAACCAGATGACTGAGATTCAGCAGTCCGTACTCTTCATCCTCGTAATTGCCTCGGCCGTCGATGGGGTGGCCGTCGATGGTGAGAATGACATCACCCTCCTCGATTCCCGCGATTCCCGCGGAAGCTCCGGATCGGACTGAGGCAACATAGACTCCCTTGTCCTCGCCGAGGCCAAGGTAGTTGCGGAATTGGTCGTCGAGTGTCTGGGAGTACTCGATACCGAGATTAGGGAAGCCTTCGTACACGCCGTCGTCGGAGTCAGCGAGGAAGTGCTGGATGATCGAGCTAGGTAGGACGGTGGAGAGCTCATCCTTGGAACTGTAGCGGAGTAGTAGCCCACCGAGTTTGCCGTCCTGAAGCACGGGTAGGGTGAAGGTGCCTGCGCGGTACTGCACATTTCCCGAAGCCTTGTACTGGAGGAAAAAATGCCCTGGGAGGAAGTATGCGCCGACTTCGACTTGAGAAATTTCGATCGGTGTGATGATTGGGGTGCCGTTCGACTCGATCTGCCAGACCTCGAGTCCATCTCCGATCGAAGCTGTGTCGCTAACTTCTAGGGGGACGAGGCCGTCGAAAAAGCCATCGGTTGCACCAGCAGGTCGGATTATAGCGAGGTTGCACTCGTAATCGACCACATCGACAGCGGCGGTGAGTTTGCGGCCGGATAATGGTTGTTCGAGTTCAATGTAAGTGGCGTTGGCGACGAGCTCGGCGGTGACCAGAACACGGGTCCCATGAAGCAGAGCACCGAGACCGCGCATGGTGCCAGGCTCGGATTTCTGCCAGGGAAGCCGGGCGTTGTAGGCTTGGCTGGTGACGTTGACTCGGAGGATCGACTTCGTTGGTGAAGCGACCTGCTTGGTGGTGCTGACGGCCTTGGTCTTGTTAGGCTTGGCTTTCTGCTGCGCGGAGGCAGGCGAGACCGGTCCGCCGAACAGGCCGACGGCGAGAGTGAGGAGAAGGAGATACTTCATCATGGAGGAGGAGGCGAATCGCTCACCACAGTTGGTGGTCTTGCCGAATATTGCGACTGATTTTGCCAGAAATTCAATTCCGACCTGTGGAACAGCAACGAGGAAAGCGCTGGCTCTAACCCTTGGTTGGTGATTGGTTCGACCGCTATGGCATTCAAGAATCGCAGAGGAGGCAGAGGCTTCCGTCTCAATCCCAGAATGATGCGGATCGTCATCATCGGTGGCATTGCACTGTTTACTTGGCTGGCCAAGGAAGTTCCGAAGTTTCTCGAAGGCAAGGGTATCAGCGTTCCGGGATCGGTTCCTCAAGAGACGGTGGAGGGTTCCGGTGACTACGATCAGCTCAAGGGCGCCCGCCTTGCTAACCACAAGCACAATGACGGCGACAGTTTCCACGTCAGTCACGGTGGCAAGGACTACGAGTTCCGCCTCTACTACGTCGACACGCCAGAGAAGTATATCGCCAGCCACAACGCCGAGCGCGTCGGGCATCAGGCCCGCTACTTTGGCGGCATCAGCATGGACGACACGGTGGATGTCGGCATCGACGCCAAGGAATTTAGTCTCGGTTTGCTGAAGAAGCAGCCGTTCGATGTCTACACAAGCTGGGAGGAAGTCTACGACAGCGGGCGTTACTACTGCTTCGTAAAACTGAAGGACGGACAATACCTCTCCGAAAAGCTCACTGAGCGTGGCCTTGTCCGGATCTATACGAAGGGTGAGTCCACTCCAGATGGACGTAGCTACCACAAGTTCAAAGCTCACCTCGAGGACATCGAGAGCGACGCCAAGCGAAATGGAGCTGGAGGCTGGGGCCGACGGTAGCTGGGAAACCGCTTTACATTTCTTAAGTAATCGTGATCTAGTAATCGTTACCCAAGCGACAAACCACTATGGAGCCCGAGCCTAAGTTTACCCGCAACCACAACGCAGGAATCCTGCAACAGGCCGAGTTCCCTGCCGAAGGGTGCCTTCTTGTTCCATCGGCGTTTTCGCCACTTTGTTTCAGCGAGTTAGTTCGGTTTCTCCGAGACGCCGGCAAGAACCCGACTTTCGTAGCCTTCGAAGACGACACTATCGATCCGTCAGTTCTCGCCGAAGCTGAGGGATCTGGATCAGTGACTCGTGTGACTGCCGCCACTGCAAAGGTCGAACTCGCCGCCGCCACTGCTGGTGGGATGGTCGCCATTTTCCTACTGCGTAAGTCCGTGCAACGCATCGGCGGTATACTCTCGACTCCTCCCGAGGATTTGAGAACAATTTTAGAATCGGGTGTTCCGGTGATGCCTTTGTATGCGGTCTTGTCGGCCGATCAGCGTCTCGGGGCGGACACGGGTGCCGGAGAACCCGACGTCTATCTGTCGTTTAGAGAAGTTCTCAAGGGAGACGATTGCACCCTCCCCGCCCTCCAAGAGTCGATCCTCGCCGCTGGAGAAGCCGTGTTCAGCCGCAAGCCATTCCTCAAAGGACACCTCGCCCGTGCTCTGCTATCCGGCATCAAGCGCTACGGAAGTAAGGTCTCGCTCATCGATGGCCTAGACGGATCGGAACTTCGTTACGACAAGGTCCTCGCCGTTGCTCTGGCTCTTGTCCCGATCATCAAGAAGGAAACGACCAAAAATCGTGTCGCCGTGGTCCTGCCACCAGGCAAGGGCGGTATCATCGCGAATCTCGCCATCATCCTAGCGGGCAAGGTCGCGGTGAACATCAATTTCACGGCTTCTCACGAGGCGATCAAGTCGGCCATCGAGCAGTCTGATATCGACAAGTTCATCACCGCCGATCCCTTCGTGCGCAAGTTGTCGAGCTTCCCCTGGCCGGCCAATCGCGACCTCATTCTGCTGGAACGGGTGCTCATGAACCTCAAGCCTCAGATCGCTAAATGGCTGGTCATCTCCAAGGTTCTGCCCGCCGCGACCTTAGCCAACGTGCTGAGGATTCCCAAGGAGGCTGGCGACGATGAAGCCACCGTCATCTTCACCAGCGGTAGCTCGGGCGATCCGAAGGGCGTGCCCCTGACCCACCGGAACATCCTCGCCAATTGCACCCAGTTCGGCACCCGGCTCGCTCTGACTGGCGAAGACAAGGGGCTCGGTTGTTTGCCTCTGTTCCACAGTTTCGGCTACACCGTTACTCTTTGGTATCCTCTCCTCGAGGGCATCCCGTGGGTCTACTACCCGAGCCCGATGGAGGCACCCAAACTCGCCGAGCTGATCCACGAGCACCGTTGCACCCTCATGCTCACGACCGCGACCTTCCTACGCGGCTTCTTCCGTCGGGTCAAACGCGAGCACTTGGCGACGCTGAAGTACACTGTCGTCGGTGCAGAAAAGCTCCCGGTGAAAGTTGCCGAGACCTACAAGGAAAAGTTCGGCAAGGACGTTTTCGAAGGCTACGGGCTTACTGAGACCTCGCCGGTGACCAACTTCAACGTCCCCAATTTCGAGACCGAAGACGATGACACCTATATTGTTCCCAGTTACAAACTCGGAACCGTCGGCCATCCAGTCAGTGGTCTCGCAATCCGTATCGCCAATCCAGAAACCGGCGAATTTCAGCCGGCCGACCAACCTGGTATCGTCTGCCTGAAGGGCGCGAACGTCTTCCGCGGCTACTACAAGAACCCGGCCAAGACAAAAGAGGTGATCAAGGACGGCTGGTTTCACACAGGAGATATCGGCCGCCTAGATGACGATGGCTTTCTCGTCATCGAGGGACGGCTATCACGCTTCTCCAAAATCGCCGGAGAGATGGTTCCCCACGAAGCCTTGGAGGAAAGCATCGTTAAGGTTCTCGGGTTGGAGACCGAGACCGAACGCAAGGTTGCCGTTGCTTCCGTTCCCGATGAGAAGAAAGGCGAAGCGATCGTGCTACTCTCAGCCGTTTGCGGTGTCACTCTTTCCCAAGAAGTCATCGACTTGCGCTACAAACTCATCGAGGTCGGCATCCCATCGCTTTGGACTCCGAAGCAACTGATCCCGGTCGAATCCATTCCCATGCTCGCCTCCGGCAAACTCGACATCAGTGCCTGCCAAAAGGTCGCCGCCGAGTTCATGGAAGTGAACAAGAAGTAGCGCACGTGGCGAATATTGCTGCTGACCCCGTCCCACTTAGCCAGTGGATGGAGGAGGCGCTCTACCATCCGGAGCGCGGCTACTACTCGCGTCAGATCCGCACCGTTGGTCGTGGCGGGGACTTTTCCACGACGGCAACACTGACCCCGGTTCTTGGACGCGCCATCGCCCGGTGGATCCGGAAAGAACGTGCAGACAACCAGATCCGCGATGTCATCGAGGTCGGCGCAGGAGACGGATCGTTGCTCGCCTCGGTGCGTTCAGCTCGCTTGCTGGCCGAACGGTTTGGGAAAAACAGCCTTCGCTTCCATGTCGTCGAAGCCAGCCCGATTCTCCGCGCTCAACAGCAGTCCCGCTTCGGTCGCGGCGTCCGCTGGCACGATGACGTCGGCTCCGCTCTTCAGTACTGCCAAGGTCATGCACTTCTCTATTCCAACGAATTGGTCGATGCCTTTCCCGTCACGCAACTTCGCTGGAACGGTGACGCCTGGGAAGAAATCTGGCTCCAGCCTCGAACCGATGCTCCGCCCCGAGAAGTGCTACTGCCGCTTGGCCCCGGCTTGAACAAGGCAAGATTTTCCGCCCTCGATCTCGAATCGTGGTCTCATCCTCCCCGTGAGCGCCACCGGGTCGATCTCCACCCGAGCTATCGAAATTGGCAGGCCGAGTGGCTTCCGAAGCTGAGCACCGGTAGCCTTCTCACCATCGACTACGGCGGCGAGTCGCCTGCTCTCCCACAAGGCCAACCCGGTGGCTCACTGCGCGCCTACTTCCGCCACCAGCGCATCACTGGCCCCGACATCTATCAGAACAAGGGCCACCAGGATCTGACTGCGGACGTCAACTTCACCGACCTCAGCCGCTGGGGATCCGAGCTGGGACTACAGAATGTGTCGCTTCAGAGCCAGAGGGAATTTCTCCTCGAACGACTACCGGAATTAGCGAAGTCCACCGACGCCGCTGTGAAGATGATTCTTCATCCAGACGGAGCCGGTGCCGCCTTTCAGGTACTACTGCAGCGGGTTCCGGTTTAGCTCGCCTCTTCCGCCGGACCCAGCAGTTCGACCAACAGCCGCGTCAGAATCACCTCGGGGTCGTTGGTGGTGGTGACTAGGGCGAGGTTGGCCTGCACGCAGGCGCTCAGTCCTTGGCGTAGATGGCGAGACTCGAAGCGGGTAGCGTCCTTCAGCGACAGGAAGATCGGGTAGGCGTTGATCTTGCCTTCCTTCGACTTTGGTAGGTGAGCGGTCTGCTCCGGTGCCAGTTGGCTCAGTGCTTTCTGAAACTGCGGATAGCGGGCAGATGCGCCGACCTTGGCCATATTACCGAGAACGCGGGCCCAGAACAAGTTCCTCACCTTTGGCACGATGGCAGCGAGCAGAATACCGACGCCGTTCTCGCCTTGGCCTAGTAATTCGCGGACAAGGCGGAGGGCACGGGGAAGATCGCGTCGACCGATGGCGCTACCTATCTCAAAGATCACGCCGTGGCGCGTCGGCGACACCATGTCCTCGACGATCTCCTCAGTCACCTGGCCGTCATTGCCCAGATAGAGAGACAGCTTTTCTAACTCGTTGCCCATCTGGGCGGTGTCCTCACCGCAGCGGTTGATGAATGCCTCAAGGCCTCCGGGGGCGAACTGCAACGACAGCTCACCTCCTCGGCGTGCCGCTTCGGCCATCGCCTGTTCCTGCCAACCGTCCTTGGAAATATCGATTTTGTCGAACAACTCGACCTTCTTCGCCAGCTTGTTGACCGTTTTGTAGAAGGTCCGCCGCTTATCGACAGCGGAGGCTGAGAGAACGAAGGCGACGTCATCGCCGATCCCAGCGGTCAGAACTTCAGCCAAGTGAGTGCAGCCTTGCAGCGTGGCCTCCGCCCGCCCGGTTTGGTCATCTCCAAGGAACGTTGCACCGCGTAGCCAGACCACCTTGCCCCCACCGAAGAAGGGCAACGTTTGAATCGCGGCGATCGCCTCACGACAGATTTTCGAAGCCGCATCGGCGTTGTCCGCGACTCCATCAATGATTTCGACACCGAATTCACCGGCATCAGGGGGGGTCAATCGGGCGACCATTTCCCGCGCGGCCTCCTTCACCTTAAGGTGATCGGTTCCGAAAAAGCCGTAGATGCCCGTCTGGTCCGCCATGTTTCTGGTTCTAAGGTGGACGCTGCTCCCGTGCTCGACAAAAAACAAGAATTCAATTGTGCCCAAATTGCCCATTGTTCTATCTAAAGGGGCAACTACAATCGCATTGGTATGAAAATGAACTTCATTAAATTGATCGCCATTGGCGCCACCTCTCTTGCTCTCGCTTCTTGCAACAAGGTCGGTGATGCCGTGGAAAACGCAGGTGAAGCCGTCGGTGACGGCATCAAGAAAACTGGCGAAGTCGCTGGCGACGCCGCAGATGCAGTCGGTGACGGAGCAAAAGCTATCGGCGGCGCTGCTGTCGATGGTGTTAAAGCTGGAGCCGAGGCAGTCGGTGATGGCGCAAAAGCTGTTGGCGATGCTGCTGTCGACGGTGTCAAAGCAGTCGGTGACGGCGCAGCCAACCTCGGTGATGCTGCTGTGGACGGCGTGAAAACTGGCGCTGGCTCAGTCGGCGACGGCGCAAGCGCTGTTGGCGGAGCTGCAGTCGATGGTGTCAAAGCAGTCGGTAACGGCGCAGCCAACCTCGGCGGTGCTGCAGTGGATGGCGTCAAAGGCGCTGCTGGTGCAGTCGGCGACGGCGCAAAGGCTGCTGGCGGAGCTGCAGTCGATGGTGTCAAAGCAGTCGGTAACGGCGCAGCCAACCTCGGCGGTGCTGCAGTGGACGGCGTCAAAGGCGCCGCTGGCGCAGTCGGCGACGGCGCAAAAGCTGCTGGCGGAGCTGCAGTCGACGGTGTCAAAGCAGTCGGTAACGGCGCAGCCAACCTCGGCGGTGCTGCAGTCGACGGCGTCAAAGGCGCTGCTGGCGCACTCGGTGACGGCGCAGGTGCTGTTGGCGGTGCTGCAGTGGACGGCGTCAAAGGCGCTGCTGGCGCACTCGGTGACGGCGCAGGAGCAATCGGCGGTGGTCTCAAGAAGATCGGCGGTGCTGCTCTTGAGGGTGCAAAGTCTGGTGTCGGCGCAGTCGGTGGCGGTCTCAAAGACGTTGGTGGTTCCCTTAAGGGCGCTGCCAAAGGTGCTGTTGACGGCGCTGTCCAAGGTGCCAAAGGTGCTGCAGGTCAGTAAACTGACTTCTCCCTTATAACTTCACAAGGCCTGAGCGCTTCACGCGTTCGGGCCTTTTTTTGTCCCCGTGTAGCGAATCAACGCTATGCTCCAGCCTAGATGGAAGCCGTCCGCCGCATCGCCGTAGCTCTTGCCGTCTTCGTTCTCGCCGCCGTTGTCTTCGCTTCGCTTCGGGGAGAAGGAAGCTATGGGGCGTTGGACGTTCTACTTCGAAGGTCGCCAACTGCTGTGGAAATCGTAGGGGAAGGCCCAGCGGTAGCCCCCGGCTACAGTCCAGCGGCTGTCCTGCCGGTGACCGAGAATGACGTGCCCCTCCTTACGCAACTCGACGCTGAGTTCGCCCTACTCGCAGAGCGGACGATCCCTTCGGTAGTCAGCATCAGTACTGTTCGGTCCGGCAACATCCACTACCTGAACCCGTTCGGATTTCACCAGCGGAGTGAGAAGTTCCAACAACCCGGCCTTGGTTCCGGTGTCATCGTTTCGGCAGAAGGCCATGTCATCACTAACCACCATGTCGTCGATGGCGTCGATGGAATCCGGGTCACCACCCACGAAGGCACGGCTTACCGCGCCTCAATCATCGGTTCCGATCCTGTCCTCGATATCGCCATTCTGAAGATTGATGCCGAGGACATCTCCTTTCCCGCCCTGCCCTTCGGTAACTCCGACAAGGTCAAGGTCGGTCAGTCGATCTTTGCCGTCGGCAACCCTTTCGGTCTCTCCAGCACAGTCACCCGTGGTATTGTCAGTGCCAAGGAGCGTAGCCTAAGTGATACCGCTCCCGACTTGATTCAGACCGATGCCGTGATCAATCCAGGGAACTCTGGTGGCCCTGTCCTGAATGTCCGAGGCGAAATCGTCGGCATCAACGTTGCCATCTACAAAGGCCAAGAAGGCGTGGAAATTTGGCAGGGCATTGGCCTCGCTATTCCTTCGAACTCGGTCAACGATGCCTTCACCACCATCATGACCCGTGGTCGCCCGATCTTCGGCTACCTCGGTGTCTCTGTCGGTCGGGAAGTGGTTAGCGGTGGAGTTGCCATCACTGCCGTGTCCGAACACTCCCCGGCCGCGGAGGCACAGCTCGCTCTCGGCGACCGGATTCTCGAGTTCGATGGCAAGAAGGTCTCGGGAGCCGAGGAATTTCTTCGTCGGGTTCTTCGTTCACCCATCGGCGAGTCTGTGGATCTTCTCGTCCTCAGGGGCGCGGAAACGGTCCTACTTCAGCCGGTAATCGGGGAACGTCCTACCGAGCCTCAGATGGTCGAGCGGGGTGCTTCAGAGGCTGCTGTGGCCGCTATCGTAAAAGCCCTTGGGCTTCGATGCAGAGACCTGACGGGAACCGAGCGAATGCGAGCCGGGACGTTTCCAGATAGTCCGGGAGTCTACATTTCCGCCGTCGATCCGATGTCGCCGTTCGCCCGTCGTCTTGCCAAAGGCGACTTGGTCCAGCAGATCAACCAGATCCCAGTGGGCAGTGTCACCGCCTTATCCGAAGCGCTGAACCTACTACCCTCTGAGCAACCGGCGATCATGTTCGCCCTCTCGCGGGGCCAGCGTCAAGAAATACGCTTTGTGCCTCACGAGAGGTAGTTGGACAAGCCCGACTGCGAGCGCCTTGCTCGCACTTGGCTACTAGTCTGTCCACTCGTCGAAGCGAATCCGGAACGGCCGCCCCTTGTAGCGGGCGTTCCCTGCGGCTCGCACCACCTTGTCGGCCCAACGCTCGTCGATATCGACAAGAGTGTGTTTGGTGAACAGTTGGATCTTGCCGATGACTCCGTCAGGAGCGCCAGCTTCGTTGTAGAGCATGCCGGCGAGTTCGCCTGGACGAACGTCCTCGAGCTTACCGACACCGATGAAGACGCGCTTCATTCCAGCAGGAACTGGAGGTCCCTTGCGATCGGAATCGAAGCCGCCCCGGTCACCGCGATCACTTCCGTGTTCGCCACCACCAAATCCTCCGCGATCACCACGTCCACGGCCGCGGTCACCACGGCGTCCGCGACTTCCACGATCATAACTGTCACGGTCGCCACGATCATAGCGATCTCCGCCACGGTCGTCGAAGCGATCGCCTCGGCGTCCACGGCTTCGTCCACGATCACCACGTCCGCGATCACCCCGACCCCGACCACGGTCGCTGCGATCATAGTCACGGTCGTAGTTGTCACGACGTTGCTGATGTCCGCCGCCATCTTCGAAGATCGGCTGGATGGCACGCATGGAAGAGTCGGACCAGAGAGAAAATAGTGCTTTGGCGACTGATTCCCATTCGACATCGTCATCCTTGATCAGTCCGGCGATCACTTCGCTAGTTCCCGAAGGCTTCTCCGAAGTGACTTCCTTTTCAATCTGCTTCCGAACTGTGCCGAGAAGAGCTTCGGCACGCTTCGCTTTAAGAAGTTCCGGTCCGGGAATCTTCAGACGAGGAATGTCCTGACCGCCGTGGCGCTCAATTGTTCGCAACAGGCGTTGCTCGCGGTTGGCGACAAGACTAATGGCGCGACCAGTCCGGCCCGCACGACCGGTCCGGCCGATACGGTGAACATAGTCATCGGCATCGCGGGGAAGGTCGTAGTTAATGACCAGATCGACGTTCTCGACATCGAGCCCACGTCCGGCCACGTCGGTAGCTACCAGCAAGGTCAGCTGCCCGGAGCGGAAACGCTTCAGAACCCGGTCACGCATCGGTTGGGTCATGTCACCATGGAGTTTGTCCACAGGGAAACCGGTCTTCAGCAAGACCTCGGTGCACTCATCGACTACACGCTTGGTGTTGCAGAAGATGATCGCCTGCTTCGGCGGATCGAGCTCGAGCATGCGGAACAGCACTTCGCCCTTCGACTGCCAGCGCAGGTCGTAGTGACCTTGCTCGACGGTGTCTGCGGTGCGGCTGACGGATTCGACCTCGATAATCTCTGGCTTTTCAGAGAAGCCATGGATGAGGCGCGAAACGTTGCGGTTCATCGTCGCAGAGAAGAACAACGTCTGACGATCTGACGGCATCTGGCCGAGCAGAGTCTCCATGTCGTCACGGAATCCCATGTCGAGCATACGGTCAGCCTCATCGAGAACTACGTAGCGGATCTGTGAAGGGTCGAGGATACGACGCTTCAGGTGATCCATGATCCGTCCGGGCGTTCCGACGATGATTTGGGCACCGCCCTTGAGGTCGCGGATCTGGCTGTCGTAGCCTGCGCCGCCGTAGAGGGTAGCCATCTTCAGTCGGCGATCGCCACGTCCGAATTCTGCAAGAGCGCGTTGCACCTGAACCGCGAGTTCACGCGTTGGGCAGACCACTAGGGCCTGTGCATGGCGCTGGTCGAGATCGATCTTATCGATCATAGGAAGACCGAATGCTGCGGTCTTTCCAGAACCTGTCTGGGCGATACCGACGAGGTCAGCCCCGGTCAGTGCCACCGGGATGGCCTGCGCCTGAATCGGAGACGGCTCCTTGAATCCCATGTCACCTATCGTGTCGAGAAGGTGACTGCTTAAGCCAAGGTCGGCGAACACGGGACCGTCATAGGCCTTCTTTGGTTCTTCGATGGGCTCCTCTGATTTGGGCTCCTCGGCCTTTGGTTGGTCGTTGTCGATGACAGGACGCTTTTCGAAGGTCTGTTCGGCCTGGAACTTGTCCTTTTTCTTCTTCTTTTCCTTCTTGGGAGAGGGGCTTTGCGTTGCAGAGGCCTCAAAGAGATCCTGGTCTTGGGAAGGAATGAAGGCTGACTTTTTCTTGTTAGCCTTGGCCTTCGGCTTCGTGTGCTTGGCCGGCGGCTTCGAGATTTCGGCAGGTGGTTCCGCGATGGTGGCGACTTCTTTAACGATCGGTCTGGTCGCTTTCGGGGCGACCTTCTTGGCCGCCACCTTCTTCGTGGCTGGCGCTTTCTTGGCTGCTACCTTTTTGGCTGCCACCTTGGTTGCCTTTTTAGCTACCACCTTTTTGGCAGCAACTTTCTTGGCTGGAACCTTCTTCGCAGCAACTTTAGTCGCCTTCTTCGCAGCTCCCTTTTTAGCAGCGACCTTTTTGGCCGGAACTTTTTTCGCGGCAACCTTCTTTACCGCCTTCTTCGCGGTGGATTTTTTGGTCGATTTGGTGGCTGCCTTTTTTGAAGGCACGGAACTAGACTTGTCTTTTTTACTCATGGCACGCACTAGGATTTGGCGGCACACAATCATACAAGGCCACCGGATCCGGAATCTGCTTCACTCAAGCCCTAACGGGGATGAGGATGCAAGCGGGCGCTAGCATCGGGTTGTTCCTTGAGATTGCAAGTTCTCTTAGGAAATGCGACAAACCGCCGGTCCACTGGTGAATCGGCCCAGCGGTAGCTTCGATCGAGACAGGTGAGCTCGAGCTTGGCTTCGTTAGGAAAAGCATCGCTCCGACAACGAAGAAAATCACCAAGTGGAGGACAACCAAGATCTACAGAACCCGGACGAGTTTTCTTTTCGTCACGGTCTTTATCTCTACTGCTTCAGCCCGGCGGCGGCGAGTTCCGCTTCGGGAGCGAAGGACTGGCCGGCGTTCTTTTCGTCGGTGTCGTTGACCAATTCGTCGCGGAACTTGGCAATGAAGCTCTGTACTGGCCAAGCGGCGGCTTCGCCGAAGGCACAGACGGTCTTGCCTTCGATGTTGTCGGCCACGGACTTCAGGGTATCGACGTCGTCTGGCGATGCCTTGCCTTCGACGATACGATCGGTGATCTTCTGCATCCAGAGTGATCCTTCGCGGCACGGTGTGCACTGGCCGCAAGATTCGTGGGCGTAGAAGTGATTGAGATTGTTGATCACCCAACTCATGGAACGGCTGTCGTCCATGATGATAACGCCGCCGGACCCAGCCATGGAACCGCAGGCCATCATGGTGTCGAAGTCCATCGGGATGTCTTCGATACCGATTTCGACTTCTTCGTCGCCACGCTTGATGGTGAATTTCTCGTCGGCGCTGAGCACCTTGGAGCTGGAACCACCGGGGATAACTGCCTTGAGCTTACGGCCGTCCTTCAGACCTCCGCAGAGATCATTGATGACCTGGCCCATGGTAACCTTGCCGACTTGGACTTCGTAGTAGCCGGGCTTTTTCACGTCGCCGCTGACACAGAGAATGCGGGTGCCGGTATTTCTAGGAGTACCGAGCTTCGCGTACTCCTCACCGCCCATCTCGAGGATGTGCTTCACGTGGCAGAGGCTTTCGACGTTGTTCACAATCGTCGGGCACATGTAGAGCCCGAGAACTGCCGGGAAATACGGAGGCTTGATGCGTGGGTAAGGACGCTTGCCTTCGAGGGACTCGATCAGACCGGTCTCCTCGCCACAGATATAAGCACCTGCGCCGCGGTGGACGTAGATCTCGAGATCGAATCCACTCTTCTGGATGTTCTTGCCGAGGAAGCCCTTCGCCTTTGCCTCTTCAATGGCGGCTTCGAGGATCTGTGCACCTTCGGGAAATTCTTCGCGGACGTAGATGTAAGCGACCTTGGCTCCGACAGCGAAGGCGGAGATGATCATGCCCTCGATCAGCTGGTGCGGATCCTGATGGATGATGTAACGATCCTTAAACGTGCCGGGCTCCGACTCGTCGCAGTTACAGATCAGGTAGACCGGCTTGGTGTTGTCTGGTGGGATGAAGGTCCACTTGATCCCGGTGGGGAATCCAGCTCCGCCACGGCCGCGTAGACCTCCGGTCTTGACCTCGTTGGTGATGTCGGTCGGCTCCATCTTCAGAGCCTTCTTGGCCATCTTGTAGCCGCCGTCCTTTACGTAGGTATCGATCGACGGGTCCCAACCTTCTCGGTCGATGTTCTTGAAGATGAGTCGGTGCTCAAGTTTGTGGGGAGTCTTCCCGCGCTGATATTTGATCTCGGCCATCGGAACAGATCTTCCCTTACTTGTAATTCTTGAGGAGCTTTTCAGCGCCCTCGGGTGCGACATCCTCGTGGAAATCGTCGTTCACGAGACAAACCGGACCGGTGCCGCAACTAGCGAGGCACTCGGCGAATTCGATACTGAACTTGCCATCTTCGCTGACGGCAATGGGGTTGTGGTGATCGACTTTGGAACGATCAATCTTAGCCTTGTCGCAGAAGGCCTCCATCAGTTCGTAACTACCGGCCATGGCGCAGGAGAGTGTGCGGCAGACGCGGATATGAAATTTGCCCGGAGCCGACTGACGGAATCCTGGGTAAAAGGTAACCAGTTCCAAGACGTTGATCGGTTCGAGACCAAGCTTTTTGGCTACCCATTCGACGACATCTTGATCAATGAACCCTCTCTCATGCTGAAACAGATGCAGAAGTGGCAGGGTAGCAGACCGATTCGACTCGGGGTAATGCGTGATCACCTCGTCGATTTTTTTCTCCAGCTCTTTTGGGACGTCCATCCGGGTGTTGCCTCCATGGCGGGGCTTGGCATTATCTACGCTCGCCATGGGCCAGCAAGCGAGTTTGTGAAATTTTTCACAAGCTCTGCCCAGTGGTCTCGTCGGGAGCCTCGGGTGTCAGGGCATCGAGAAGGGTGGCATTTTCTAGATGTACACCGGCTTGCGGGTCCTCGGAAAGCTTCAAGTCACCACCGATTCCAAGGATCGACTCGGAGCGGAGGGTGACGAGAACCGACTCCTGTTCGGGCTGAAAATTTGCGGTGACTGGAATGATCTGGATCTGACTGGACGCGTCGAGCTTGTAGAGAAGGGCAAAGCCACCGACAATCTCACCGGCCTCGTTCTCGTCCAATTCGGCGAGTTGAAGTTGCCACTCGACCCGGCTGCCGTCGGCGCTCCGGCTGAAGGCCTTTCGGGCAAGAGTGGTCATTTTGTCGTCGATACAGAATCGGAGGAACTCGATGGCGGTAGGACCGAGCTTCGAGTTCGGGTCATAGACGTGCCGGTCGGACTCCAGCATACCTTTACTGAGAACGGTGACAGATGAACCGGATGGCGGGTCTGGGATTGGTTTCGGCTTCGGCTCTGGCGGAGACACAATGGCCGAAGCCTGGAGTGGGCTGGATGGAAGGGGCACCTGATCGAGCACTGGGAGTGGTGGTGACTCTGTCTCCTCAGCCTCCTCAGCAGAGGATTCGGCAGTTCCCAATAGTCCCCGAACCGTATCCATGACCGAGAAAGGCTCCTTCGGCTCTGCGTTCTCCTCGTCTTGCCCTTCGTTCGTTGTAACCTCGGCGATAAAGAAGACCGCCACTAGGGGCAAGAGGACGCCAAGGAGGCATCCGCTTATATTGAGCGGTGGCCGATCCGGCTTCGGGTCACTGGGGAAAGGAGTGTCGCTCACGTCCAACCCTTCACCGAACTCAAGACTAGTTCAACCGGCGGACTATCGGTCGCACTCACCCATGACGAAATCCAAGGAGCCGAGGATGGCGACGGTATCACTCATCATGTGGCCCTTGAGGAGTTCGGGGAGAATACTCAGGTTGCAGAACGAAGGCGCGCGGATCTTCAGTCGGTGCGGAACTCCGCCACCTTTGCTGTTGATATAGAAGCCGAGCTCGCCTTTCGGGTTCTCAGCTCCGAAGTAGACTTCGCCTTCCGGGGCATCGATCCCCTGGGTGGACACCATAAAGTGGTGGATCAGCTCTTCCATTCCGAGCAGAACCCGCTCCTTGTCTGGGAGGGTGCTCTTGGGATCGCCGACGTTAATCTCGCCTTCGGGAAGGGTGGCCAGCACCTGACGAAGGATGCTGACACTCTGCTTCATCTCTTCCATGCGGATGAGATAGCGGTCGTAGCAATCGCCGACTTCACCGATAGGAATGTCGAAGTCGTATTGGTCGTAGTCGAGGTATGGATGAGCCTTGCGGACATCGTAATCGACGCCCGATCCACGGAGGTTCGGCCCGGTCAGGCCGTAGGCGATGGCATCGGCGCTGGAGATCACTCCGACTTCGCGGGTGCGGTCTACGAAGATCTTGTTTTTGGAGAGCAGATTCTCCATTTCCGTCAGGTGCTCTGTGACCTCATCGAGGAAGACTTTCAGCTGGTCGATGAATCCTTCCGGAAGATCGCGAATCTGGCCACCGACCCGAGTATAGGACGTGGTGAAACGCGCTCCGGTCAGAAGTTCACAGAGATTGTAGATTTTTTCCCTCTCGGTGAACGTGTAGAGAAACACCGACATTGCCCCGACATCGAGCGCGAAGGCTCCGAGTCCGAGCAAGTGAGCGGAGATGCGGGCGAGTTCGCAACAGAGCACGCGGATCGCTTTGCCACGCGGAGGAAGCTCCCAGCCCATGAGTTTCTCTACGGCTAGAGCGTAGGCGACGTTGTTGGCGAGAGGCGCGAGGTAGTCCAGTCGATCCGTGTAGGGTACGAACTGATTGTATTGCATGTTCTCGGCTATCTTCTCATCACCACGGTGGAGGAACCCGATATCAGGATCGGCCTTGGTAATGATCTCGCCATCTAGCTCAAGCACGATGCGGAGCACTCCATGCGTCGCCGGGTGAGAAGGCCCCATGTTAATGGTTAGCTTCTCCCCGATTAGGTCCTCGGTTGCGTCCTGATACTGCTCAGTAGCCTCGGTGGCTTTGGCTGCTGCATCGGGAGCAGAGATCTCCTTCACGGTCTTGCCCATAATCCCCCAAGTATCTCTGATCACTACCAGCCAGCAAGCGAGTTTGTGAAATTTTTCACAAGCAGAATTCCCTGAGCTAACTTGTCTAATTGATTCCCATTGATTCACTGGTTGTAATAATCACATGATCTTTATTTTAATATGCCTTCGCCCACTCATTCTACTCATGTTAAGGCTCTACTTAAAGACGGCCTCACCCTATACCGACTTGATGTGCGATTGATCGACGCTCTTAGAGAAGAGGCCAAGACCAGTGCGCCCGATGAAGTGCCAAGTTTCAAGATCTCGCTCTGTCGGCCTTGTAAGCTCGAAATTACAGGCTGATGTCAGCTTGCTCGGAGGCTACATCGGTAGGTAGCAAAATCTGCGATCAAAGGAGGTTGTCACTTTGGCTGCTAAGCTCTAGATTCACGGCGCGCCGCAGGGCGCTAAAACGATGAAAGCCATTCTCGCATTAGAAGACGGCACGTACTTTACCGGCACCGCATTTGGTGCTGAGAAGACGTCGACCGGAGAAATCTGCTTCAACACCTCCATGACCGGTTATCAAGAGGTGCTGACCGACCCGTCTTATCGGGGGCAGATTGTCAGTATGACCTATCCGCTGATCGGAAACTACGGGGTCAACGAGCTCGACGAAGAAAGCGACGGGCCACACGTCCGCGGATTTGTTGTCGAAGAGCTTTGCCGAGTGCCATCCAATTGGCGAAGTACTGAGACCCTCAACGACTACCTCATTCGCCATGGTATTCCCGGAATCGAAGGTGTTGACACGCGGGCGCTGACCAAACATCTACGCGACAAAGGCGCTATGCGTGCAGTTCTGGTTCACAGCGACACCATCACCCCCGAGGAAGCGATCAAGACCGCCTCCCAGAGCGACGGCATGGTGGGAATGGACTACGTCCAAGAGGTAAGCACCGCTGAAAACTTTGAGTGGGACCCAACCGGTGAAAAAAGCGGAGACTGGACGATTCCCAATGCCTCTGCAGGCGAAGACCTTCAAATCGATGGCTTGGACAACTACCGTGCTATCCCCGAAGCCCGCTACACGATTGTCGCCTACGACTTCGGAATTAAGCGGAACATGCTCCGCCGCCTTCGCCAGAATGGCTTCCGCGTTCAGGTCGTCAGCTCTCGGACTTCTGCAGAGGAAGTTCTCGCCCTCAAGCCTGACGGTGTTTTCTTGTCCAATGGACCTGGTGATCCGGCCGCTCTTGATTACATCCACACCGAGGTGAAGAAGCTCTTCGGTAAGGTGCCTATTTTTGCCATTTGTCTCGGTCACCAGATCCTTGGCCACGCGTTCGGTGGAACCACCTTCAAACTCAAGTTCGGGCACCGTGGCGGCAACCAACCGGTCAAAGACCTCCGCAGTGGCAAGGTCGCCATCACATCGCAGAATCACGGTTTCGCCATCGATCCGGAGTCTCTTCCCGACAACATCGAGGTCACACACATCAATCTGAACGACAACACCGTCGAAGGAATGGCCCACAAGGAATTCCCGATTTTCAGCGTGCAGTACCATCCCGAGGCTGCACCTGGCCCGAATGACGCTGCCTACTTCTTCGAAGAATTTGCTAATCTGATTGATCGCGAGCGCGCAACCAGTTAAATTTCCTCTGCTATGCCGAAGATCACGATTCAAATGCCCGACGGACAAGAGCTCAAATTTGGGCTCGATCTTGAAAAGATCACCGTCGGACGGGCTGACGGAAACGATATCGTTATCGATGATGCCTCCGTTTCGAGTGGCCACGCTGAATTTGCTCTTCAAAAAGGCGGTAATTTCCGCCTGACCGATCTCGACTCTACCAACGGGACGAGAGTCAATGGATCGCAAATAGCCGAGGCCTTTCTCGAAGACGGTGACTCAGTGCGCTTTGGAAATATCGAGTCTGCCTACGAGTCTGATGTTCCTAAGGGCGAAAAAGTCGAGCTTCCGCAAGAGCAGCGCGAGGAACCTGCTGTAGGCGCTTCCTCCGTTCGTCCCAATACCTTCGCAAACGATCAGCCTTTCCAGAAGAAGAAAAAGACGACCGACCCGATGGGAACTCTTCTCATCGCATTGGCAGTCTTTGCCATCATTGCCTGCATTCTGGCTGCCTTCTTTACGACGATGATGTCGGGAGCGGCCTAGATCTGCCTTCTGGTTCAGAATCTGGTGCCTGCCGCCCACCGGTAACTCACAGCTCACGCGCGCCCGACTTCTCTCTCATGAACCCTCGCGCCCGCGCAGATGCCGCCAGTCTCGTGCCTATTCTGGTGGGGCTGTGGGTCATCTCCGGTTCAGCGATCGGGCAGAAAAATTTAGCCTTTAACAATCTGACGAAGGATGTGGCCGGCCTTCCTCGTGTCCTGATCATTGGCGACTCGATTTCGAAGGGCCACACCCAGCAGGTTCGTGAAGGGCTAGCTGAAATTGCCAATGTCCACCGAGTTCAGGGCGACACCGGACGCACCGACATGGATATTGCCAGAATGGACGTCTACTTGGTACCGAAGCTCGGAAGCTCGGACATCATTCACTTCAACTCCGGCCTTGGGGGCCTCTGCTGCGTGAATTTAGACTGCAAAACCCAAGGCAATCGGGACAAAGTTGGCGGAACGATTGCCCACACGCCCGAGCAATACCTAGGCAATCTTGACAAGGTCGTTGGTCAACTTAAGGCCACTGGAGCCGAGACCATCTTCGCAACCACCACTCCTGTGTCCGAAGAAGAGGCCGGGCGGAGACTGGGAGACGACAAGATTTCGAGTGCCATCCCAATCAAGCTGATGGAAACGAGAGGAATTCGGGTCAATGATCTACATTCCGTCATGGTCGGGTCGATGAAGAAACTCGCCAAGGGGCCGGGCGACGTCCATTTTACTGATGAACGAAGCCGGAAACTCGCGAACGCGGTAATCACTGCAATTCCGTCCACCATTGTCCCCAAACAATAAAGTGGGCTCACGCCCGCAAACCAAAAGAACACATGTCCTGCACCATCATCGTCGGCACCCAATGGGGTGACGAGGGCAAAGGAAAGATCGTTGATTACCTTACCGAAACCGCTGACGTCGTCGTCCGCGCTCAGGGAGGTAGCAATGCTGGCCACACCGTCATCGCAGACGGCAAGAAGCACGTCCTCCACCTCATGCCCTCAGGCATCCTGTGGGAAGGGAAGCAATGTATCATCGGCAACGGCGTCGTCCTTGACCCGACTGGCCTGCTTGTCGAAATCGACAAGCTCGCGGAGAACGGCATCGCCGTCACTCCGGAGCGCCTGCTGATCAGTGATGCTGCTCATCTCAACCTTCCTCATCACCGTGGACTCGATGCCGCCCGCGAGCTCGGGCTTGGTGATGGTGCTATCGGGACCACCAAGCGCGGCATTGGCCCCTGCTACGGAGAGAAGATCGATCGCACTGGTATCCGCACCTCGGAAATGGCGCACCCTAGCCTGTTGATCGAGCGGTTCGCAGAAAAGGTCCAAGAGAGCAACTTCATCCTCGAAGCAGCCGGCCTTGAGACCATCGACTTCGAAGCAGCCTCGGCCGAACTCCTCGAGGCCGCCTCCCGTCTTGAGCCCTATCTCGCGAATACTCCCAACGTTCTGCACAAGGCGCTGGCCGAGAACAAGGACATCCTCTTCGAGGGTGCTCAAGGAACCTACCTAGACATCGACCACGGCACCTATCCATTCGTTACCTCTTCCAATACGACCGCTGGTGGAGCTTGCACTGGATCAGGAATCTCCCCTAGAGCGATCACCCGTAGCATCGGCATCGCCAAGGCCTACACGACCCGCGTCGGAGCAGGACCATTTGTCACGGAAAACGACGACTTCGGCGAGCGTCTCCACGGCATGGGCCGCGAATATGGCGCAACTACCGGACGCGCCCGTCGCTGTGGATGGTTCGACGGCGTGCTCGTTGGCTACGCTACCCGGGTTAACGGCTTCGACGAAATCGCCCTGACCAATCTCGATGGTCTCGATGGTCTCGACAGGATTAAGCTTTGCACCCACTACGAGCTAGATGGCGAGCGGCTCAACTATCCTCCCACCAGGATCGAAGACTACACCCGTTGCACTCCGGTTTACGAAGAGATGGACGGATGGGAAGTCGACACCACTGCATCGAAGAAGATCGCAGACCTGCCCGCCAAAGCCCGCGCCTATCTCGACCGCGTCGGTGAGTTGGCTGGTGCTCCGGCGACAATCGTTGGCGTCGGACCTGACCGGACCCAGACTCTAGATTCCTAGGTAGCTTGGCTCCTGCTCGCTTGCACCATCTCTAACATGTCAGAACCCACCGACAACGGACCGCGCCACGTCGCCATCATCATGGATGGCAACGGTCGCTGGGCGAAGGATCGCGGCCTTCCTCGAAGTGAAGGCCACCGTGCCGGTGCAGAGTCGGTGCGGGAATCGATCGAAGGATGCGTCGAGATGGGCATCGACTACCTGACTCTCTACGCGTTCTCATCGGAAAACTGGAAGCGTCCGCAAACCGAGATCAAAGCACTGATGAAACTGCTTATCCACTTCCTCAAGGACAAGCAGAAGGAACTCCTCGAGCGCAACGTCCGGCTCCAGGCGATTGGCCGGCTGGATCGGCTTCCGGAGAAGTGCCAGAAGCAACTGCACAAGACGATCGAAGCGACTTCGGAATGTACTGGCATGACCCTTATCCTCGCCCTTTCCTACGGCGCGCGGGAGGAGATCGTCGATGGCATCAAGAGCATTGTCCATCATGTCCAATCCGGTCACATTGACCCGGCAATGATCGATGCTGACCTTGTAGGTAAGCACCTCTACACCCGCTATTACCCTGACCCAGATATTCTTATCCGCACCTCAGGTGAGATGCGAATTTCGAATTTCCTACTCTGGCAGATCAGCTATTCGGAGCTGATTATCGTCAACAAGAATTGGCCTGACTTCCGCAAGGCGGATCTTCAGCAAGCCATCGGTGAATATACAAAACGCAACCGCCGGTTCGGAGCGGTTTGAGTTGGGCTAGAGGTCCAATGGTCTGCTATTCTCGCAGACGAGTTGGGGACAGATATTTTGTCATAGCTTCTGGGATGTCATCCTTGGCGACGGTTATGGATTTGACTTCGACGCTGAAGAGAAGGAGGTCGAGGCCTTCATGGCTACCATTGGATTGAAGACTCGCCCAAACATATTGCCGGGCTTATAGATAGGTATCTATCTAGGTAACCGAACTTGTCAAAATATTCGTTATTTGTCCTAACGCTTTGACTGATGATATTTTTGTCCTAGCGGTCGGGATTGTTCCTACGTCCCGTAGCCATCTCCGTTTCTAGATAGATCTCCGAAAGCTGGAGGACTAGGTCTTCCAACTGCTGGTAGTATTCGTCCGCCGCGATGTCCTTGCGGCCTTTTCGGAGAGCAATGACCTGAGTCTCGAAGGCGTCTCTGCGAGTCCGCTGATCGGGCGTCAACTGACGTTCGAGGGCGCTGGGGACAAGATGGAACTGGTGAGCGCGATCCCCGTCCGCCTTCGATTCGCCCTTGGGAATGCGGTTCGGCTCTAAGCCGGTGAACCATTCGAAGCGGGTGCCTTGGCGGTCACCATTGTCATCTAGGAGCGGGTGCTCCGTGGCGAGACGTCCCTCGGCCTCGTAGTAGTCGGCGACACCGGAGGCGCCGGAGAGAAAAGCTTCGAGCAGGGAGACCTGATCGTCCTGATCACGATCGGCGGTTGGGTCGAAGAAACTGGCGGCGAGGAAGCCGGAGAATCGTGCTAGATTCGCCTGATTGCCTGTCTTGGTCGCTGTAATGATGATACGGTTCTCGCCGCTGAGGGTCTTCAAGAACGGGGCACTGGAGGCGGTGGTGTTGATGACCACGGTGGTCCCGATCCTGTTTTCAAGTTGCTCGGCCAAAGCGGTATCGCTGAGGTCGTCTCCACGGAGATTAAAGCGCGCGGCGACACCGTCGTAGGTGCCGTGACCGAGTAGTACGATCCAAGCTTCGGTATCGACGGGGATACCGATTAAGGTCTTCTCTACTTCGGCAAGACTAGCTCCACCATCGCTACCGAGAATCGTAGTTGTGGTCGATCCGCCTGAAGTGGCAGCTTTCGACCACAGATTGGCGGCGTCGGTGATTGGAGCCTGAAACTCCGCATCCCCTGGGTGGCCACAGATAACCACGAGATGCCGGGAAGTCTCGGCCACGGGTTCGGCTCGCCCTTGCCCGACCAGCAGTTGAGCAACAGCAAAACTGAGAATGGCAACACCTAGCCGACTTGTCACCAGCCTAGTCACAGTGGACTAGCCTCCCTGGGTTTTGTTCTCGCTAGCCTTCGCGGTGCGGTCTTTGGCGGAGAGATCGATGAGGTCCTGAAGGATGTTCAAGGCTTCAAGTTTCTGGGGCTCGATGTCGTAGGGAAAGCCGTCATTCTCGTCCTCTTCGTCACCGTCCTTTTTGTCACCCATCCGCATGCCGGTGGAGTCTTCGGCACTGAAGTCTTCGGCGGAAACGAGTTCCTCCTGATCGACATTGTCCAAGTTCAGCTTGTAGATCTTGTAGATGTCCGTCTTGCCATCGGCTTCGATGCTTTCGTTGCGAGCCCTACGCTCTGCCTTGCGGGCTTCTAGACGCTCTTTGTTCGCCGTGCGTTCGCTGATGCGGGTGTCGAGGTTGATCGAGATCTGGTTGTCGTCGATCCGCTTCTTCAACCGGTCGCGGTCTTCGATGGAATACTGGAACTCTGGGTTTCCTTCGATGCGGCTTTCGAAGCGAGCTCGGAGGTCGCTAATTGGAAGCGGAGCAACTTCGGACGGGCTATACTGTCGAGGCTCGATTTCGTCATAGGCGAGCGGATTGTCGAGCGCGTCCTCACCGATGTCGAGCGCGTCCCTAATAGAAGGGAAGATCAGGTCAGGGACGACACCTTTGAGCTGGGTCGAACCGCCAGCGATGCGGTAGAATTTTTGAATCGTTACTTTGAGTGCTCCGGCGCGGTCCTTGGCACTGAAGCGCCCCATGTTGTTGCCGACTTCCATAATCGTCTGGACGGTGCCCTTTCCGAAACTGGAAGACTCACCAACGATGACTGCGCGCTGATAGTCCTGGAGGGCGGCAGCGAGGATTTCACTAGCCGAAGCGCTTTGGCGGTCTTGAAGAACCACCAACGGGCCGCCATAAAGACGTCCACTGCGAGAACTCCGGTAGGATGTCCGCTCGAAGGTGTCCTTTTGTTGAACAACGGGACCGTTTTTGATGAATAAGCCGGTTAGGTTGATCGCTTCTTCTAGGGAGCCACCTGGGTTTCCCCGGAGATCGAGGATCAGTCCTTCGATGCCCTCTTTCATGAGGCGCTTGACCAAACGCTGGATGTCCTTGGTGGTCGCGGTGGTTCCTCCACGCTGCATGTCGGCGTAGAACGAGGAAAGATTGATCCAACCGATGCGGCGTGTTGTCTGCGGATCTCCGCTCTTCGGAATTTCCAGTAGCTCAGCGTTAGCCAGCTTGTCCTTCAACTTCACGGTGTCCCGGCGGATGATGATCTCGGTAGTGATTCCTGGATCAGCGGCCTCCGCAGGATTGACTTCGAGACGGACATCTGAGCCTTTCTTGCCGCGGATGATTTTGACGATATTCTGAAGCTTCATCAGAGTGACATCGACCATTTCGCCTTCTAGGCCTTGAGCGACTCCAACGATGCGATCGAAGGGTGCGAGTTCACCGCCTTTGTCTGCCGGACCACCTACGACAAGGCCTTGAATTTCAGCGGCTCCGCCTTCGTCCTTCGAAAGCAATGCTCCGATACCGACCAGCTCGTTTTTCATGCTGATCTCGAACTGCTCGAGTTCTGACTGGCTGAAGTAATCGCTGTGCGGGTCGTAGGTGTGGGCTAGAGAAGACAGGAAGTGATTCACAATTTCCTCTTCGTCTGTATCAGCTAAGTCGGTGAGGACCTGCTCATATCGCTTTAGAATCCGTTCGACAGGTGTTTTGTCCTCGTCGCTATCCTCGGTTTCCTCCTGTTCGTCTTCGACTTCTTCACCAGCAGCGATTTTCTCTGCGCGCTTCTTCTCTTTTTCCTCTTCAGCTTCGGTCTTGGCTATGTCGCTGAGCTCCTCCTCAAGAAGGTTGTTCTCTAGAATATCTCTCCAGACTTGGTCTGCGGCTTCCTTGTTCGCTGGCCATTGTACATCCTTGCGAGAGCGGTTGATCGTGCGATCGCTGGAAAATTCAAATGTCTCATTAGCTAAAATTTCCTTCACCTTGGCAAAGCGCTCTTTTACCCGTGTCTCATAGGCTTCGTAAATCTCGATCGCCGGACTAACGTCATGAAGCAAAACCCGGTCATCGAGCTCGGTGGCGTAGTTCTTGTGAAACTCATCAACGTCTTCCTGGGTGAAGTAAAGATGACTGAAATCGAGAAAATTTAGGTAGTTCTCCAATAGCTCTTTCGAAGTAACATCATCAAATTCCCGTTGCGTGTAGTGATTGCGTTGAAGCAAATCCGCAGCCGCTAGAGACACCCGACCGAAATCGGTTTCGGCATTTACGGGAGTCGGCAGAAACGAGCAACCCAAGCAAGTAACAAAAAAGACGGAGAGGAAAAATCGTTTGAAGGCGGAGAGCATGAGATAGAGAGCTGAGTAGCGGGGGGAAAACTACGACCTTAGAACATCGGCTTCCCCCTTACAAAAGTCTAACAATTATTCCGCAGGATGCGGATGATTTCCAAAAAATTGATTGCTCAGCACACCGGCGGATTCGCCCAAACCAACGCCTACCTAACAAAGATCGGCAATTCTACGGTCCTCATCGATGCTCCTGACGGCACGATTGACTGGCTGGAGAAGCTCGGTGAGAAACCGGATATTCTGTTCCTCACCCACCATCACTTTGACCACACGATGGATGCGGCGACGGTCAAGGAAGACTACGACGTCGAGATCTTCGCTCATAGCAAGTTCTCCCAGAACCTGACAGTAGCTGAGTTGTTCTCCGCATTTTCCGGCCAGCAGATCAAGGTGAACGATTTCACCGTCGATCACGTCTTGGGATCTGATCGAACGCAAGTTGAGCTCGGCGGAACTTTGCTTGGTCTATCCCACGTTCCTGGACATTCGGACGACAGCCTCTGTCTTTACGACGCCGAGCAGGGAACCCTGTTCGCCGGTGATACCTTAATGGCTGGGTCGATGGGACGGGCGGACCTACCTGGTGGAAGCCAACAACTACTGGTCGAAGGGATTCGCGAGAAGATCCTGACATTGCCAACGGAGACTGTCGTTTACTCTGGCCACGGTCCTAGCACGACCGTTGGTGCGGAGAAGTCGAACCCATTCCTTTACTAGGTATGCGCTATCTCTATCTCCACGGTTTTGGTTCCCGCGGCGCCACCTCGGGCAAGGCTACGTGGTTAGCTGAGAAGCTTGAGACTCGTGGTGTCGAGCTCGAGCGGCCTGATCTTGTGCCGGGCGAATTTTCCAAGATGACCCTGAGCGGCCAACTCGAAGTCCTTACCGACCTCCTACGGGGTGAGCCCTGCTGTCTGGTGGGCTCGAGCTTCGGGGGGTTGGTTGGTGCAAACTACGCACAGACACATCCCGAGGTTGAAAAACTGGTCTTGCTTGCTCCAGCGTTCGGCTTTCCTGGCCGCTGGGTGGAGAAGCTCGGAACCAAGGCGCTGGAAGCGTGGCGCGAATCCGATGCGTTGCCTGTCTATCATCATGCGGATGATCGGGAAGTCGGCATCCACTACCAGTTCTACCAGGACTCGCTCCAGCACGAGTCTTGTCCGGCGATCACGCAACCGACCGCCATCATTCACGGACTGGAGGACGAGACAGTTTCGATCGCCAACTCACGGGAATTCCTTCTCGGTTCACCACAGACAAACCTGGTCGAGGTGGAGGGCGGCCATCCGTTGGATAGTGACGAGGCGCTAGAGGCGATTTGGTCCCAGGTCGAACAGTTGTTCCTGTGATCCGTGAACCGCCAGGTTGGAACGGGCTGGTGGTTGATTTGTTTTTTGGGAAATATAAAGAGAAGTATTAGGGTCTGTGAGTATGTGGACGAACTCCCTAAGTCTCTTAGGTGAAGTCGGTCATGGCGTTCATAGCCGGGAAGAGCATGAGTGCGAAAGTTCCTGATTTGTGAGGCTCTTTAATGAGAGTGAGTTTCTTCACTCTCGCTGCCAAGTTATTCCCATCTTACTCACCGACTAGAACTAGTCCACGTTGGCCGGAATCGGGCGCCATTTGCCTCGGCTAAACTCCCTGGCCGAGAAGACCCAGAAGACGACTTTCTTGGTCTCCCAGAGATCGACCTCGCCTTTTGAGCGGCGTGCGACATTGGCTCGTGCGCTGTCTGCTCCACTGCCCTTGGACGCTTCCCGATCGACCGGGAAGCCTAACTCTGCGGCTAGATGATCGACCAGACCGGCGCCCTTATCGTGCATGCCGACGCTGGCGCCTTCGTTGAAGACAAGGGTGTGGCTGTCGCCGACGACGAGCACCGGGCTGGTCTTGTCGATGGTCAGCGGGGTGGGTGCCGATTCGCTCCCCGTGCCGACGTGGGAAATAGGCAAGGTCTCTTTTGGCTCGACGGCTTTTTCAGCGTCGGTGAGTAGGTCACCGTGAATATCGATTGTTTCTTCTTGAGTGCGGACGATGGGCTGGCCGAAGGCACTGGCAGCTTCGGCAACGTAGGCTTCGCCCCGGATCAAATCGGCGAGGATCTTGGCGGTGTGCTGGCAAGTGGCTGGTGACCAGTGCGAGTCCTGTGCGCAGTAGACCGAGTCGGCGGAATTGGAACGGAGCGTGCTGAATTCGGGTTCAAGATCGATGACTTCGACTCCGAGTTTGGTCAGTTCTTGGAGAAATCCGCTACCAGTGTGAATAGCTCCGGCGGCGGGTTGGTCAGCATCCATGGCTACCGGTACGAATTTATCAGGGTAGATCGCGGCTTTGGGTGGAACAGGGACTAGGACTAGGCGCACTCCGAGCGCACTGAGCTCATCTGCATATTTTTTGATGACCGGCATCGGGTCAGTGCCGGTGGACGTGGTAGTCGCGAGGTCGCCCTTCCAGAATTCGCCGCTAGCCATGTGTTCGAGCTCGTTGCGCAGGAACCACCAGTTGGTGTCGGTTCCACGCACGCCCATCTGGGTCGGGGCGGAGGTGGCGGCAAGGCCGGCCTGCTCGGCGAAGGCGTCGGGGTTGGGGTTGGGTGAGGTCTGTGCCGAACAGGCAAGTAGGGCTCCGTTCAAAGTGATGGCGAGTGCAGTAATACGGTTCATTGAAGTTAGGTAGGCTGGAGAATAGATAATCTTGGTGTCGAGTTCGTTCAATACCGGAGGCCGCGCTCAACGTTTGCTTGCTCTAGGAGGCTGTCTTCCCGTCAAGGTAGGCCTTGAGCTTAGCCATTGCCCGAGCTCGGTGGCTGATCTCGTTTTTCACGGATTCGGGGAGGATTCCGAAGGTGTCATCGTAGCCGGCAGGTTGGAAAAGTGGGTCGTAACCGAAGCCACCTCCGCCGCTCTCGGATGAACGGATTTGGCCTTCTACGGTTCCTTCGAAGACTTGACGCTCCGGTTCGCCCGGTTCGATCAGTGCCAAGGAGCATCGGAATCTGGCGAGCCATGGCTGCAGTTTGGCGCCGCGTTGAGCCAGTTGCTCGGTTAGGTGTATGCGATTGTCTGCATCGGTAGCGTCTGGGCCGCTATAGCGGGCTGAGTAGATACCGGGTTCGCCTCCGAGGACATCGACTTCGAGGCCGGAGTCATCGGCCAGGACCATAGCTTCAGTGTGGTGCAAAGCCGCGGCTTCTGCCTTGATCAGGGCGTTTTCGGCGAATGTCTGACCGTCTTCTTCAGGAAACGAGTCCTTGGGTAGGTCGGACAGATCCGAGACTTGCCAGTCAGATCCGAGGAATGCCTGAATTTCTGCGGTTTTGTGGGCATTGGAGGTGGCGAGAACGAGCTTGGGCATTCTCACCGATACCAAGGCGAATCTACTTTCCCAGCACATCTTTCCCGCTAGGTTCCTCCCACTATGAGCGAGAGGCGTAAGCAGTTCCCCTTCTCCGAGTTCGAACCTAAGTGGCAGGCCCACTGGGACGAGCAGGATACGTTCCGTACTCCGAACCCGGGTGACGAAGACTTCGATTCGTCCAAGCCGAAGTATTACGTTCTCGATATGTTCCCCTACCCTAGCGGTGCCGGGCTCCATGTCGGGCACCCCGAGGGCTACACGGCCACGGATATCCTGGCGCGCTACAAGCGCATGAACGGCCACAACGTCCTGCACCCGATGGGTTGGGATGCGTTCGGTCTGCCGGCGGAACAGCATGCGATCAAGACGGGAGAGCATCCGCGGATCAACACCGAGCAGAATACCAATAACTTCCGTCGGCAGCTGAAGCGCCTAGGCTTCTCTTATGATTGGAGCCGTGAGGTCAATACCACCGACCCAAAGTATGTCCGCTGGACCCAATGGATCTTCCTGCAGCTCTACAATTCCTACTTCAGCACCGAACAAAACAAGGCCATGCCGATCAGCGATTTAGAAGCCAAAGGTTGGTCTCGTGAGCAGATCGACGATGTTCGGCTTGCCTACGTTGCCGAGGTTCCGGTCAACTGGTCACCTAGTCTGGGCACGGTGCTGGCCAATGAGGAAGTCGATGAGTGGAAGGAAAAAGGCGAGACCGTTGAGCGGCGGCCACTGAAGCAGTGGATGCTGCGGATCACCGCTTACGCCGACCGCCTTATTCAAGAGCTCGATGGCCTCGATTGGCCCGAGGGTATCAAGCTGCACCAGCGCAACTGGATCGGTCGTTCCGAAGGTGCCGAAGTCGATTTTAAGATCGGCGATGAGAAGGTCACGGTCTTTACAACTCGGCCGGACACTCTCTATGGAGCTACCTACATGGTGCTGTCGCCCGAGCATCCACTGGTGGCGCAGATCACCACCGCCGACCAAAAGGACGCCGTCGAGGCCTACCAGAAGTCGGTCGCCAGTAAGTCGGACCTCGACCGTACGGAGCTGAACAAGGATAAGTCTGGTGTAGCCACCGATGCTACGGCTACCAATCCGGTGAATGGTAAAGAGATCCCCGTGTGGATCGCCGACTACGTGCTCATGTCTTACGGAACCGGAGCGATCATGGCCGTTCCCGCTCATGACGAGCGTGATTTTGAGTTCGCGCAGAAGTTTGATCTTCCGATCATTCAGGTTGTCCAGCCGGACGGCAACGAGGATTGGCAAGGTTTCACTGGCAATGGAACCAGCATTAATTCGGGCTCCCTCGACGGATTGTCCACCGCTGAGGCCAAGGACAAGATCAGCGAATGGTTGGTAACGGAAGGTCTTGGCAAGAAGACAACAAACTTCAAACTGCGCGACTGGCTGTTCTCTCGGCAACGCTACTGGGGCGAGCCATTCCCGATCGAGTGGGATGCCGACGGTAAACACCGGGCCGTGCCTGATGAGGAGTTGCCGTTGCTCCCGCCGCCGCTGGATGACTACAAGCCGACCGGATCCCCCGAACCACTTCTGTCCAAGGCGACGGAGTGGGTGGACCGTGGCAATGGCGTGATGCGTGAGACCAACACCATGCCGCAGTGGGCCGGGTCTTGCTGGTACTACCTGCGCTACGCCGATGCTGGCAACGACGATGCCTTCATCTCGAAAGAGGCCGAAGAATATTGGATGGGCGGTGACGGCGCCGGTGGAGTCGACCTTTACGTTGGCGGCACCGAGCACGCTGTGCTTCACCTCCTTTACGCTCGGTTCTGGCACAAGGTGCTGTTCGATCTCGGCCACGTATCCAAGCCCGAGCCGTTCCAGAAGCTGGTTAACCAAGGGATGATCATGGGCGAGGACGGTCGCAAGATGTCCAAGTCGATCGGTAATGTCGTCAATCCCGACGATGTCGTGAACGAATACGGAGCGGACTCTCTGCGCCTTTACGAGATGTTCATGGGTCCCCTTGAGCAGGTGAAGCCGTGGAGTATGAAAGGCGTTGAAGGCGTCTATCGCTTCCTTGGCAAAGCTTGGCGCGCTGTTATGGAAGAGAAGGATGATGGCTATCAGTTGTCGGCCTCGATCAATGGCGGCGAACCGTCTAAGGAACTTCTGCGTGCCCTGCACCTGTGCATTGAGAAGGTCACGGCTGATACCGATCGGATGAGCTTCAACACCGCCATCAGCGCAATGATGGTCTACACCAAGTCACTGACCGAGGCCAAGGAACTCCCGGCTTCTGCAGTCGTGCCGTTCCTGGCTCTGCTCAGTCCTTACGCTCCTCACATGGCGGAAGAACTCTACTCGCAGATCAAGTCGGCCTTCCCAGATGCCTGCCCGACCAATTTGGCCTCTGAGCTGGATTGGCCAAAGCACGATCCCGAGCTTCTGATCGAGGACGAGATCGAACTCGTCGTTCAGGTCAACGGCAAGGTCCGGGACAAGATCAGAGTAGCTATCGACCTTTCAAAGGAGGAGATCGAGGAACTCGCTAAAGCCGCCGAAAAAGTGCAGCAGTTCCTTGAAGGGAACACAATCCGCAAGGTCATCGTCGTCCCGGGACGTCTGGTGAACATCGTGGCGAATTAGCGTGCGCCAAGTTTTCTCAAGCCTTAAGCGGCCCCGGCCAAAGCGAACCACCAGGACTAGCCAGTCCCCGTAGCCAAATTCGCAAGAATTTGGTCCGGCGTCATCAGGACCGCGAGGCAAGGCTCCAAAGGCTGGCGACTTTAGCTACCACCACAGATCAGCAGTGCTCCCGAGCCATGCGCGATCCAAAGCGGTGTCGGCAGTCACCTATCACCTATCGCCCGGTGGAGCGGTTAAGCTATGGAGTGCTCCCGACTCGTCGGAGCAAAGGAGCAGTGCGTGGTGCCGAGCGGAATTGGCTTCACGAGCGGTTCCTACTCTGCGGCTCCGGAAGTCGCTTCCAATAGCTCAGGCAAGTCGGGGTCGGCTTGGTCGCTCCATACGGCAAGTGCGTTGCGGTAGCTTTGTTGAGCTGCCGCCATGTTCCCTGCTCCGCGGTAGGCGCGTGCGAGACTGACGTTCGCCCATGGACTATTTGGGCGGGACTTCAAGGTTGAGGTGAAGGCATCGATGGCGTCGGTCCATCGTTCGTGGGCCAGGAAGACTTCGCCGGTGGTGAACAGGGCCGGACGAGCGGTGACCGGTGGTTCTTGGTAGCCGATTTTGGCCTCGATCTCGGCTGCTCTGCCAGTCCACAAGGCACTGACTCTGCCGCCGGCCGGGCTGGATGCACAGAGCTTCAACTCGTGTAGAAGCACATCTATGTATTGAAGTGCCTTCTTGTGATAAAGCCCCTGTGACGACACCTGAAATGTTTTTGGGGTCTGGATCATTTGGCGGCCTAGAGTTTCGATTGCTTTGATGGTGGCACGAGCTGCTTCTTGTTCGCCAGCGGCACAGGCGATCCGACCTCGGAGGTAGGTGCGTAGTGCCTCGTGGTATTGATCGGCTCCGAGGCATCCGCTTGTACGGTCGTCGGGGTTGATCGGCTCGAGTGCTTGGAGCGCAGCGCCCCAGTCAGCGAAGCGCATGGCGACCTTTGTTTCCATCGCGCGGCCTTCATAGAGTTGTTGGAAGCGCCCCTCGGGCTTGTCTCTGTTTGGATCGAGAGCGATGTCGCGGTAGCGGCGGGCAGTCGCGAGGGCTTGCTGTTTCTGACCAAGCTCGGCTTGGCACAGGGCGAGATAGTGAAGGTTGTGGAGGTAGTGGGGGTGATCGTAGGCGGGCAGTCCCTCTGCCTTGAGATAGTCTGTATCGAACTGGTCAGAGGCGATAAAGGCATCGCGGGCACGAGCATAGTCACCAGAGAGGAAGAACAGATGACCCGGCATGTGGAGCAGGTGGGCTGAGTTTGGTGCAATTTCGAGGAGCCGCTCCGCATTAGTCTTTGCCAATAGGAACTCCGGTCCGCTTTCCAGCACGTGAATTCTGTAGTGATGGAGCGCTAAATGGTCGGGAGCTTTCTTCAAGCCCTCGTCCAGTAGGCGTAGAGCCTCGGATTGGCCGCGGTTGCGGATCGTGGTTCCGGCGAGATAGCCGTTTTGCACGAAATAGGCTAGCCATGCCTTTGCGTCTAGGTCATCGGGATACTGTTCGTTGATGCGTCGGAGGATAGGAATATAGGCAGGAGGGCCGCCTTCGATGAGGGCTCCAATACCCTCGATATAGAGTTGTTCATGGGCGCTAGTTGTCGGCCCAAGTCTCCGGGCGGAAGCTAATGCGTTGGTCCGGGGGCCTTGAGCCTCGATCGTTTTTCCCGGAAGGGACATGCAGATGCCCCAGTAGCCCATGGCGCAGTCGGGATCGAGCCGGACGACCTCGAGAAAGTTGCGGTAGGCCTCAAGTTCCCAGAAGCAGTGCAGTAGACTGAGTCCGCGATTGAAATAGGCCTGAGCCTCGGGACTGCTGGTCGTGATGGTTAGCGAGCTGTTGCCGACGCCTTCGCGCTTTTTTGGAGGGGCGAGATCGCTCAGGTAGGGAGCCATGACGCGGCCTGCGTCGCAGCACCGGCATGAGGAAGGGGCTTCTCCTAGAGAGTCCTGTGCGGGGCTTGGCACCGGACGCGCAACGAATAAAGCGACTAAAGTTAGAATGCTAGACGCGTAGCCAAAAGGCTGGGCTTTGAGAGTCTTCACCGCCCAATCTCAGATGATTGGGCGAGAAAGCAAGCGGGCCTCGCGCTTGAGAAGCTAGGACGTAAAAAAGCCTCGCTGGTGCGAGGCTTTTTTGTTAGAGGGAGAGATTGATCAGTAGCTACTCGGAAGGCCGAGTTTGTTGCCTCCGCCTTGCCAGCTTTCAGGGCGGCTCCAAGGCAGATTACTCGCGCCTTGTTGCATTCCAGGAATGACTTTCTTTTTCTTCGGCGGATCGACGCACCCTGTCATAGCGAGCAGAGTGATCATTCCGAGAAAGAGAACAGCGAGTGTTTTTGCCACGGTATAGGGACTGATGGAGTTAGCTTCGAGTTTACTGGTTCGGCTTTTCGAGCACGACCTTGTCACCCGGGAGGATCGGAAGGCCGTTGTCGACAGTGTCGAAATCGATGTCGGCAACCAAAGTGCGGGGCTCCAGCGAAATGATTCGGAGCTTGCCGATTGGCTCGCTGTTGCGGGCTACGAGTAAGGAGGTATCCGCAGTGATTCCGGCTTCGGAGCCTGCATCGACGATGACGAATCCCCAGTCGCGATTCACAGCGGTGACCTTAGCGACTAGTGAGTTGACGTTGAAGCTCTTGGTGCGCGTGGCCTGGAACTCTACTTTATCGTCCAGTTGCTTGCTACTACGGACGTAGTTGTCATTCATGACCTCGATCTCTTTCTCGAGAGAGGCGAGATCAGCCTGCTTTTCAGCGAGAGTCTGCTTCAGGCGGTTCATGTCTTCGTTGAGAGTATCGAGCGAGACGCCTGGCGGGAGTCTGTCGAGTTTCGCTTGGTATTCGCTGAACTCGTCCTGATATTTCTTCATCTGAGCGTCGAGGGCCTGTGCTTCGGATTTGCGGCTGGCAAGCTTGCGCTTGGCAGAAGCAAGAAGCTCCTTTTGCTCATCGCGCTCACCTTCGGCACGCTTTCGATCGGTTTGAACTGCGACGACGCTGTCGATGACGCCTTCAAGTTCGCCCAACTCGGTCTTGATGATTTTGTTGTCCGCGTCTTTTTCGGCGCGGGAGGCAAGGAAGGTCTTGCGGTTCTGGAGTCCGAGGACAATGGCTCCAATGGAGCCCAAGAACGCGAGAATGAAGAGAAACTTGGTCATGATTCGTGCTTCTTAAAAGAAGGAAATTGAGTGGGATGTAGGCGGCTTAGAATCCGCCGAACGGATCGTCTGCCGGTGCGGCGGGTGCTTCAGCGGGTGCATCCATCGCATCTCCTCCGACTGGGTTGTCCATTGCTGGAGCGGTTGGCTCTTCGCCGGGGAAACCGCCGCCGAGATCCATGTCTGGGCTGACTGGAGCTGGGGGTGCGTCGCTGGGAGCTGCACTGTCGATGTTTGCGTCTGTAGGTGGGTCAACGAGCATTGCCGCTACGACGATGTCGCCGGTGCGTGGCATGGACCCTGGGGTCCAAGTGTCCGCAACTACCGAGGCGACGGAGCGATTTTGTTCGACGCGTGTGACGAACAATTTGCCGATTGTCTCACCGGCTCGCTCAATTTCGAGTTCGGCATTGGCGTAGACGCCTTGGCGGTTGCCTTTGTTCAGGAGCACGAATCCCCATCGAGGATGGACGGAAGCGACATTGGCGCGGAAGTCGGTGGCTACTTGGGCTTTGCGCTGGCGGCGCTCAAGATCGCTGTAGCCGTTAATGTCGGTTTTGACGACTTCAACTTTATCTACGGCGATTTTGAGTTTTTGGTCGCGGTTGACGATTTGTCCCTCTGCTTCGGAGATGTTCGACTTCACCGATTCAACATCGGCAAGGAGTTTCTCGATGTTGCCTGCGTCTCGGATCTTGGCCTTAATGACATCGACTTTGCCTTTAACATCTTCCAACTGAACCTTGCTGCTTGCGATTTCGGCAACGTATTCGGCCTCTTCGGCGTTGGTCTCTTCGACAGCTTTTTTGGCCTCGTCCCTTTGAGTTTCGGCTAGAGCAAATTCTTCGGTGTTGGTTTTGAGCGACGCGTTGGCGTCGTCAGCCCGTAGCCGAGTGGCCTTTAGGTTGTCTTTTGCGCGGCTAGCCAGCTGCCTCTCGTATTTGACGGCATCCTTGCCGAGGTAGCTAAAGACAGCGGCTGCAGCCAGCAAGAGGGCCGCTATGATGCCAATGATTTTCCATGCGAGGTCCATATTAATGAAAGTCTGATTCGACGAGGCCTATCTTTACAGGAAATCAGTTAGCGAAGACAACTTAATTATTTTAAAAAGAACGTCTTTGTTGGTTGAGTTGATGGTTGGGGTCGATAGCATTCGGTGCTGTCAGGGGTCATGGAGTCACGGCTTGTGAATTCCGCCAGGACAGGAATGTAGCAACGGTAGCTTGTCCGTCATTGCTGTGATTCCCTGGCAGCACTTTCTTTATCAAGAGTTACAGTGCCGGAGCGAACCGCCTGTTCGGTGGTTGTGGGCCTGCCTTCGACCTGGATTCCTGGGGCTAGAAGCAGGGTTTGCGTCTGCGGCTGGCGTTCCTTGAGGAAAATTTCGGGAGCGACCCTATTTAGTGGTTTGTCGTGGTATCCGCTCCCAGGATCACAGGTAAGGCCCTTACGGATTTCGAGGTGCAAGTGGGCTAGGTATTGGCCATCGGCCGTTCCGACTTTGCCTATTGAGGTTCCGAGCGGGCTGAGATCTCCAAAGGAGGCGGAAGTCGCCGATAGGTGAGCATAGAAGGATTGGGAGATTTCCGTCAGATCGCCGGGGTGAAACCTGTGGGCGAGCGAGACTGAATTTCCCCATCCCTTGGAAGGATTGCCCGCGTAAGTCACCAGTCCGGTGCCGATTGCGTAGACGGCGTCGCCAAAATCCGAGTTCCAGCCACCGATGCCGTTCAGGTCGTCGCCGAGATGACGATTGATTCGGAACGGTTGCGCATTGTAGGAGAGGGCGGAATTCTCAGCTCCCATGGCCTGTGTGACGCGGGTTGTCCTCGGAATCTGGGCGATTTCGGTTGGTCGTAGTCGGAGGAAGGCTGGATCGAATATTAGGGGAAGGTCATCCTGGCTGGAGCTTGCCTGGAGGGTTTCGTCCGGTGTCGTGCTTAATTTTTGGTCAGTAGCAACTTGACCCATCTTGCGTAGGGTCAGGAAGATCAAGAGTCCGGCAAGCGCGAGGATTAGGAGAAGGCGTAACGTTTTAGGCATGGCGGAGATCCGTTGACCGAGGGATCGGTAAGTCGTTATATAGGAAGACTAGCAGGTTATGAGCCCCGTAGTGCGAGAGAAAATCGAACGGCATCTTCGGCATCGCGGGCTTCGTATGACTAAGCAACGGCAACAGATCATTGATACGATTTTCGAATCGGACGATCATTTCACCGCCGAAGACTTGATTACCCGCGCGACCAAGGTTGATCCGACAACTGCTCGGGCCACTGTTTACCGGACGATTTCCCTACTCGCCTCTGCCGGGGTCTTGGCTGAGATCGATTTGGGCAAGGGTAACCGGTGCTATGATCCGAACGTTGGCGACAATCCGAACCATAGTCACCTCATCTGTGTTGATTGTGGAAAGGTCATCGAGTTTGAGGATTCTCACATCGAAGTCTTGGAAGATTGCCTGACCCGTCGACTTGGATTCCGGCCCTCAAAAAAGAGTCTGCGAATCGAAGCTTGTTGTGAACAGCTTCGGAAGGAAGGACTCTGTGAGAACCTTCTGGAGGCGAGGTTCCGCAAGTCCAAGGTCTAGCTATCCGAGTTCTTGCGGAGGAGTAACGTCGGCAGAAAGAAGACGTGGAATGCTACGATGGCCACCCCGAGGATGGAGGCTATGTAGTAGGGCCAAGGTCCTAACAAATCGAGCATGCTGCCGGTTGGGGGCTTCTCGATCACGAATCCGTAGTTGGTTCCCAACAGGCGATTGAGAGGATAGACTACACAAAGGTAGGCGATCAGTGCTCCGGCGGCGATCCAGATGTCCCTGTAGTTTGGGCGGAGGCGAAGCCCGTATACGAGATAGAGCGCGGTGGCGATGATCGCTCCATGGAGAAAGAAGAAGATCAGGAACGAGACTCGCGGAAAGCCTGCCTCTACGGCCGGGGTGAGTAGGCCTTGGGTGGCACCGGCTAATCCCCAGAAATAGGTCAAAGCTGCTATGCCCCGGTGGTGTCGAATCAGCGCGATGGCTCCTAGAAGTGCGGTGATATTGCAGAGGTTTAGCGGGTAGGCGTTGTGCGGAGTGATGGCTTTGTCCATATACCATGCGGCCATGCTGATCGGGTAGGTCAGCAGCAGGCCGATCGCCGTCGCGAGCTCCCCACGTCTTCCGCTTCCCGGTGGTTGGCGCCTTGTCTGGAAGATGGCGATTCCAGCCAGAAGAAAGGTCAGGGCGATCGCGCACCAGTGCGCAGTCCCGTAGAGCAGAAATGTCGGCGGAGCTGGCTCGGGCATGGCCAAGTCTGCGACATTTTTGCGAGGTGTCCAGCGCGTGGCACTATGGCACTCTTGCAATCGTCGGCAAATGCTGTCCACTTGTGACGTTTTTCTAGATCCATGAACATTCTCGTTACTGGTGGAGCCGGCTTTATTGGCTCCAACCTTATCCACTTTCTTCTTGGGGAGGCCCCCAAGGCACTCGGTCACGCGGTGTCCAAGGTCGTCAATCTCGACAAGCTGACCTACGCCGGCAATCTGTCCAACCTGCAGGCAATCGCAGATGATGAACGTCATGTCTTCGTCGAGGGCGACATCACGGACGGCGAATTATTCGCGAAGCTACTGGTCGATCACGACATCGATGCGGTTATGCACTTGGCCGCTGAGTCCCACGTGGACCGGTCGATCGACTCTCCGCTTCCCTTCATCGAGACCAATGTCATCGGTTCCTTTCAGCTACTTGATGCTGCTCGGAAGTATTGGATGGCTAAGGACAAGTCGGACAGTTTCCGTTTTCTCCATGTTTCCACCGATGAGGTCTACGGCTCTCTTGAGCTCGACGATCCTGCGTTCACCGAGACAACGCCCTACCAGCCGAACTCGCCGTATTCGGCGTCCAAGGCATCTTCGGATCACTTGGCCCGAGCCTACTTCCATACTTACGGTCTCCCGGTGGTAACGACCAACTGCTCGAATAATTACGGACCCTACCAGTTCCCCGAAAAGCTTATTCCGCTGATGATCCAGAAGGTCCTTCGTGGTGAGCAACTGCCTGTCTATGGAGACGGTTCCAATGTCCGGGACTGGCTCTACGTCGAGGATCACTGCTCTGGGCTGTTCCTAGCTTTGGTCAAGGGGCGCCTTGGCGAGGTCTACAACATCGGTGGCAAGCACGAGATGACCAATCTCCAGTTAATCCACGCGCTGATCGAAGTGATTCGAGAAGAGGCACCGGATCGCGAAATCCGTACCGCTGAAGAGATCATCACCTACGTCAAGGACCGCCCTGGTCATGACAAGCGCTACGCGATCGATTGTGCGAAGATCGGTGGTGAGCTCGGTTGGGAGCCAGCCGAAACCTTCGACACCGGAATCCGCCGGACTGTCCGCTGGTATCTCGACAATCCCCAGTGGATCGCCGCGATCGAGGACCAGAGCTACCAGCTCGAGCGTCTTGGATCTTCATTGTAACCATTCAAATCTCCCCGATCATGTCCGACCGAAAAGGAATCGTTCTCGCCGGTGGCTCAGGCACCCGGCTCTACCCGTTGACCATCGCCGTGAGCAAGCAGCTCATGCCAGTCTATGACAAGCCGATGATCTACTACCCAATCTCGGCTCTCATGCTGGCCGATATCCGGGAAGTTCTGATCATCTCGACACCGCACGATCTGCCGAATTTCGAGAAGCTGCTCGGTGACGGTTCCCAGTGGGGAATGCGAATCGAGTATGCCGAGCAACCGAAGCCCGAAGGATTGGCTCAAGCCTTCCTGATCGGTGAGAAGTTCTTGGATGGCTCACCTGCCTGTCTCGCTCTTGGAGATAATCTTTTCTACGGAAACGAGTTTCGGACTTCGCTTGAGGCGGCCACGCTTCAAGACTCCGGCGCGACTGTTTTCGGCTACTACACCTCGACTCCGGAGATCTATGGCGTCGTCGAGTTCGACGATGATGGCAAGGTCATCTCGCTCGAGGAAAAGCCGGAGAAACCGAAGTCCAACTACGCAGTTCCAGGAATCTACTTCTACGACAATCGCGTCGTCGAAATCGCCAAGGCGCTGAAGCCTTCCCCCCGTGGTGAGCTTGAAATAACCGACCTGAATATGTGTTACCTCAACGAGGGTAGCTTGAGGGTGGAGCCCCTTGGCCGTGGCACTGCATGGCTCGACACCGGTTCCCCGGATTCTTTGGCTGAGGCCAGCACCTTCGTGCAGCTGATCCAACGCCGTCAGGGTCTTAAGATCGCTTGTCTTGAGGAGATCGCCTTCCAGAAAGATTGGATCAGCAGAGAAGAGCTACTCGCGACAGCCGATCGGCTCGGCAAGACTGAGTACGGCACTTACCTTCGCGGCCTAGCCGAGGGCGACGGACACGCGTTTTAGGTAGCTCGTTTCCATTCCTCCGATTGCAGAGCCTCGGCTTTTCTCCATGGTGGGCGCATGTCCACCGACCAAGCGAAGAAAGCCTACTCCAATCTATGCGAGCGATACGACGAGATCGCGCTGCTCAATAGCGCGGCGGGTCACCTCGGCTGGGACCAAGAGACCTACTTGCCAAAGGGCGGTGGTCCGGTCCGGTCGCGTCAGCTTTCCTATCTGTCTGGTAAGGTCCACCAACTTGCGACTTCGGATGATGTCGGTGGTTGGATCTCGGAGTGCGAAGGTGGTGACTTTACCGACGGTTCCATCGAAGCCGCGAACATTTCCGGATGGCGGCACGGATATGATCGGGCGGTGAAGCTACCATCAAGCTTGGTGAAGGAGTTCGCCGGAACGACGAGCGAGGCTGTTGCTGTCTGGCAGGATGCTCGGGAGAAGTCCGATTTTTCTCTGTTTTCCCCCACCCTCGCTAAGGTCGTCGATCTTACCCGCCAGAAGGCTGAGGCCTGGGGTTACGAGTCCGAGCCCTACGATGCGCTTTTGGAGGAATATGAGCGGGGCGTTTGCGCCAATGATATCGCCACTGTCTTCGATGCGCTGGAGCCTGAGCTCGTCGAAATCGTCGCCGAGGCCTGCTCCGCTAAGCCTGGCGCGGTTCTACCTGCGGGGCCGTATCCGGTGGCTGATCAGATGGAGTTTAATGCCAAGGTGGCCGCTGCGATCGGCTTTGATTTTGATCGCGGCAGGATCGACACCGCAGCCCATCCGTTCTGCACCGGGCTCACCCCAGGCGATACTCGACTGACGACTCGCTACACCGAGGACGACTTCACCAGTAGTCTGTTCGGAGTCCTACACGAGGCGGGTCATGGCATGTATGAGCAAGGACTGCTTGCCGATCAGTGGGGTCGGCCTGCGGGAACTTCGGTGTCGCTAGGGATTCACGAGTCCCAGTCTAGGCTGTGGGAAAACCACGTCGGTCGTAGTGCAGAGTTTTGGGAAGTCTGGTTGCCGGAAGCTCAAAAGAGCTTCCCCGTGCTAGAAGGATTGGCGGTCGGCGACATGGTCAGGATCGTCAATACGGCAAAGAAGAGCCACATTAGAGTCGAGGCGGATGAGGTCACCTATGATCTGCACATTCTGCTTCGGTTTCAGCTGGAGCGGGCTTTGTTCGCTGGCGACCTCGATGTGGCTGATCTCGCTGTTGAGTGGAACACGCGGTTCGAGGAGTTATTCGGCCTTCCCGTAAAGAAGGACGCCGATGGTTGTCTTCAAGACATTCACTGGAGCTTTGGTCTGATCGGCTACTTCCCGACCTACACCCTAGGGAACTTGAATGCCGCCCAGCTCTATCGCGCCGCCCATCAGCAACTGCCTAGTCTTGCGGGCGAGCTGGCCTCGGGAACCTACGGCAGTCTTCTTTCTTGGCTCAACACCAACGTTCATGAGGTTGGAATGCAGAAAACCCCTCCAGAGATCCTCTCCGACTCGACTGGCGAGGCGGTGCAGTCCCGTTACCATCTCGAGCATCTGCGTAGTCGATATCTTGGCTAAGTGGGTGTCTTGTTCTGTCTATAGAAGCTTTTGCTATGTCGATTTCTGCCAAACCATTTCTCGCCTTTTTTCTTCTCTGCCCCCTGATCGCTAGTTGCGGTAGAGAGGAGGAGATTGCCAGCTCCGATTCCGTGGCTGTGGCAACTGCTCCGTCCGATGCTCTGTCGATCTCGGTGGAGGGGGTCACCGGCGGTCACACGAGAGCCGTCTGGTCCAAGCATCAGAACCCCGATGGATCAGATACCTACATCAATGGCGAATCTCATCATCTGATGGGATTCGACTCTAGAGACGGCAAAGGCACGCGGGTGATCATCGGCAAGAAGAGAAACTTCGGTCGGCCACTGCTTTCACCCGATGGCAAGTTTGTGATCTTCACCGACAAGCAGATCGTGCGGGATTCAAAGAAGCGTAAGAAATATGATCCAGTCGTGCGGCTTGTCAGCTTCGATGATAGCGAGTCGTATAAGCTCGCCGCTGGTTACGCTGCCGACATCTGGAGAGATCCCAAGACGGGTATCGACTGGGTGTACGCAGTTCGGGATCTAAAGACAACCGATCAGGGGGCGATTGAAGCCAAGACGCTAGTTCGGTTTCAGCTACTGAAGCCCTACGAGGAGGAGCTGGTTTGGGATCGCACGCCGATCTGTCCGGATAATTTACAGTTCTCTCGTGATGGCAGCCGAGCTTGCGCGCAGTTTCCTTGGCCGACCGGTGGCTACCTCGATGTCGTGAAGGGTGACTGGGAGAAACTCGGCCATGGTTGCTGGACCTCCTATTCACCCGATGACAGCCATATTGCTTGGGTCTTTGACGGTCCGCATCGTGGCGCTGCGATGTTTTCGACCAAAACTGGGCATCGCTGGAAGTTGGATTTCACCGGTGCTCCCGGAACCGAGGGGCATGAGCTTTACCATCCCCGTTGGTCGAACGATCCTCGGATCATTACTCTCACTGGGCCTTACAAAGGAGTGGAAGGCCGAGACATTCAGGTGACTAAAGGGGGACGCCATGCGAACGCCTTTATCGGTCGCCTTGATCCAGGGCTTGAGCGGATTGAGGCATGGGCGGCGCTGACCGACGATGATCTTGGCGACTTCTATCCCGATGTCTGGGTCGAGGGCGGTGAGACCCGAAGCCTTGATCTGTCCGCCGTTCCAAAGCTCTCGGCGAGTTCTGGAACTGTAGTAGCTTCTTTAACTGCTGGAGCCACAGGTGTGTGGCCGTTGGCGGATGCGGCCTCCACACCTCTGTTCGAGTGGAGGAATCGAGGCAGTAAAAATGAGATCCAACTCGCCGATGGCAAGACCCGGGTCTGTTCGCTGCAACTCCATGGACTGGCTCGGTTCGGTCGCTTTCAGGAAGCTCGGTTGCGTGGCGGCTGGGCTGTTCCCGACAATGATTCGATGGGAGCTTTTCACCACGCTCTTGGGGTGCGACTTGGACTAGAGGCTGTGTTAACGGCCGGAAATGTCCAAGGCACTGGTGGTTCGCTGATTCAACTTCGACGTTGGCACGTGGTTCGCGAGGGATCGCAGGCACTTCTCAGGGATCTCGCAATTGGTCGGGTCGCGCCTCTGGGCGAACTTGGCCCAGGGCAGTCGCGGCACCTCGCTCTGGCCGTTGGTGACGACGGCTACGCCTGGGCTTGGTGGAACGGTCAACCGGTTGAGTTGAATTGGGCCCCACGCCCTAGAGACGACCGCGGATTGGCCGCTGTCATGTTCGGTGACTCAAGTGACTTGTCCTTGGAATCGGTGGCCGCGTTTGGGCTTCCTCGCGATCATGTTTGGCAGAATCAGGTGGTCGCTCAGTCGAGCGCTACTGCGCTTGCCGCCCTCGAAGGGCGAGCGGCCGTTGAGCAGATTCGGCTTCTCGCTCGGTTGGTCGGAACTACTCCGATCCCCAGCTACGAGTCGATCAAGCCGTACACTCGGGCCTTAGTTTCCTATGCCTACGAAACCATCGAGGTGCTCGAGGGCACGCTCGACGCCGAACGGATCGTCGTTCAGCAATGGGGACTGATGGACAAGGCCATCGTTCCTGGAATGCCGGGAGAGATTGGTAGTGTCCGAGAGCTCACCATTGAGCCCCTCGAGTCCCACCCCGAACTGGAAGGCGAGCGGGCCGAGGACGACATCCTCGACTTCGCTTCGCCTACCTTTTACGAGGTTTATCGCTAGAACGTCTAGAAGTGAATTGCGTGGCCGAAGGCATCGTGGCTAGCCTCATGCACTGCTTCCGATAGAGTCGGATGCGCATGGATGGTCGCGTTGATTTCTTCGTAAGTGGCTTCCATCTCGATAGCTAGTCCTAGCTCGGCGATCATCTCGGTGGCCTCGTGGCCGATGATGTGTGCGCCAAGAACTTCGCCGTGCTCGGAACCGAAGATTAGTTTGACGAAGCCTTCGGTCTCGCCGGCAGCTTGGGCTTTGCCACTGGCTTGGAACGGGAACCTTCCAACCGTGTATTCGATGCCTTGCTCCTTGGCTGCTTGCTCGGTAAGGCCGACGCTGGCGACCTGTGGGTTGCAATAGGTGCATCCCGGGAAGTGCTTTACTTGCTTCGGCTGGTGGCCGTCGACAAACATACCTTCTACGGCTTGGATGGCTTCGAAGCTAGCGACGTGAGCCAGCCAAGGCGGCCCAATAATATCGCCCGCAGCGTAGACACCCGGAACATTTGTCTGATAGCGATCGTCGGTGACGATGTAGCCGCGGTCGAGATTGAGCTCGATGCCATCTGGAAGCACCGGCTGGACACCGACTGCGAGCAGGCAGACATCCGCCTCAATCGTTTCGGTAGTCGCACCTTCGACGGTGAGCTTGACACGCTTGCCTGAGGTATCAGCGGCGGTGACCTTGCTCTCAGTGAGAACGCGGACGCCTTGCTTCTTAAAGGACTTGCCGAGTTCTTTGCTGACCTCTTCGTCTTCGACGGGGAGGATGACCGGCATCATTTCGATCAGGGTGACCTTGGTTCCGAAGGCATTGAAGAAGTAGGCGAACTCGACTCCGATGGCGCCGGCGCCGATGATGACGATCTCCTTCGGTTGCGTGTCTAAGACCATGGCCTGCTTGCTGCCAATGATCTTCACTCCGTCAATAGGGAGGTGCGGAAGCTCGCGTGTGACGACACCGGTGCTGACGAGAATGTTAGTCCCCTCGTATTCGGTGGTGGTTCCGGCTGCATCCACGACGCTGACTTTTCCGCTAGCGGGGATTGAGGCTTTGCCGCGGATGTAATCGACCTTGTTCTTTTTAAACAGGAATTCGATTCCGCCGGCCAGTCTTTCTGAGACCTTGCGGCTACGACCGATGATCTTGGACCAGTCATAAGAGAGGCCCTCAATCTTGAAGCCAAAGCTATCGGCCTCGTGTTGTAGGAGTCGATAGAGTTCGGCGTTGCGAAGAAGCGACTTGGTTGGAATGCAACCCCAGTTGAGGCAGGTGCCACCAGCGCGATCCATTTCGACGCAGGCGACCTTTTTTCCGAGTTGGGCAGCTTTGATGGCTGCCACGTATCCGGCAGGTCCTCCGCCGATGACGATGAGATCGTAGTTCATGAAGATAGGATAGCGAAAAGTTAGATGAGCATTAGGGCCGGATTCTCGATGAGCTTTTTCATCTCGGCGAGGTAGGCGGCAGCGACAGCGCCGTCGACGACGCGGTGGTCTCCGGAGAGTCCAATGTTCATGCGGAGGCCAGCGACGATCTCACCAGCGGCATTGACCACCGGCTTTTTCGAGATCGATCCGATCGATAGGATGATAGCTTGTGGTGGGTTGATGATGGCGCTGAACGAGTCGATTCCCCAAGCACCCAAGTTTGATACGGTGATCGTGCCGCCATCGAATGCATTCGGGCTGAGTTTTTTTGTTCTGGATTTCTCGGCGAGATCCTTTACCTCCTGGCTGATTTGCAGGAGGGTCTTCGAGTCCGCGTCGAGGATGACTGGAGTGACCAATCCGTCGTCGACCGAGATGGCTACGCTCAAGCCGACACTGCTGTGTTGGATGATGCAGTCACCGCCCCAGGAGGCGTTGACAGCGGGAACCGCCTTGGCTGCGGAGACCACAGCTTTGAGCACGAAGTCGTTCACCGAGTATTTGTTGCCACCGACCTTTTCCGACGACTGATTGATTTGTTTGCGGACACTCATTAGAGGAGCGGCATTCACTTCCGTATTCAGGTAGAAGTGCGGAATCTGAGTCTTCGATGCGAGTAGTCGCTCGGCGATGATCTTGCGCATTCCGGAGAGCGGAATCGACTGGTCACCCTCGAGGGCGGGGACGGTGATCGTTGCTGCGGCTGGGGAAGCGCAGGCTGCTCCTGCGGCACCAGCTCCAGCGGCTACCAGCCCGGCGGAACCAGCTCCTCCGGCGGTTGCACCTTCGACGTCGGCCTTGACGATTCTTCCACCGGGGCCAGTTCCTGAAACCGTGGAAAGATCGATACCTTTGGTGGCGGCAATTTTTTTGGCTAGGGGAGATGCCTTGAAATTGGTGTTGCTGACGACGGCTGTGGTCGCTGGTGCCGCAACGGTTGAGCCTGACGTTTCGGCTTGTGCCTCATCATCAGCTGCTGGCGCTTCGGCCGTAGCAGTGGAACCGGATCCGCCAGCTGCGATTTCGGCATCGGTCGGAGGAGCTTCGTCTTCCCCAAGGATGATGGCGATCAGCGAACCGATCGGTGCTTTGCCGCCTTCCTCGATGAGTAGCTTATGAATGGTGCCTTCGTCGAAGACTTCCATTTCCATGGTAGCTTTGTCGGTTTCGATCTCCGCGAGAACGTCTCCTACTTCGACTGGGTCGCCTTCTTTCTTGAGCCACTTAATGAGGGTACCCTCAGTCATCGTGTCGCTCAGTTTGGGCATCTTTAAAAATTCGGCCATCTGTCTGGTTGGGTCGGGAGGAACTCTAGAGAATTGATTTCGCTTTGGCGATGATATCTTCCACTTGGGGAAGTTGCTTTTCTTCAAGCGGTGGACTGTAGATCGCTGGAGCATCGATCGTGCAGACCCGTTGGATCGGAGCGTCGAGACTATCGAATGCTTCGAGCTGGATGATCGATGTGATCTGTGAGGCGACCGCGCAGAACGGCTTGTTCTCGTCGATCAGGACAACGCGGTTGGTCTTCTGAACCGAGGCAAGGATGGTATCGACGTCGAGTGGACGAATGCTTCGGAGATCGACGACTTCTGCCTTGATGCCATCTTCGGCTTCGAGCTGCTCGGCTGCCTTTAGTGCGGTGATAACGGCGCGGCCGTGAGCGATGAACGAAATGTCAGTACCTTCGCGTTTGATGTCAGCCTTGCCGAGGGGAACGAGGTGTTCGTCTTCGGGGACTTCCCACTTCTCACCGTAGAGAAGTGTGTTCTCCATGACATACACCGGATCGTTATCTCGGATCGCGGTCTTCATTAAGCCTTTGGCATCGGCCGCCGTTGCCGGGCAGCAGACTTTCAGGCCGGGTGTGTTGGCGATGAAGTTTTCCGGAGTGTGCGAGTGAGTGGCACCGACGTTGGTTCCGCCGTTTGCCGGCCCGCGGACGACGATCGGGCAGTTGATCAAGCCACCGGACATGTAGCGCACGGATCCGGCATTGTTGATCATCTGGTCGAAGGCGACGTAGGCGAAGCTCCAGAACATCAGCTCCATGACCGGGCGAAGACCGAGCATCGAAGCTCCGATGCCCATGCCGATGAATCCGGCTTCACTGATCGGAGCATCGACGACACGCTTGTCGCCGTATTTCTTCCAGAGCCCTTCGGTAACCTTGTAGGCTCCGTCGTATTGGGCGACTTCCTCTCCCATGAGGAAGACGTTCTCGTCGCGCTCGATCTCTTCGGCGAACGCCTGGTTGAGCGCTTCGCGGTAAGTTAAGATTGGCATGGTGCTTAGTGGAAAAAGTGGCGTCCGGTTTGTCCGGCTTCAGTGTTGTGGTCGACCTCGTAGTAGACGTCTTCGGTGATGGCAGAAACTTCGGGGAAGGGAGACTCCTCTGCGAATTGAACAGAGGCGTCAGTTTCTTTTTTGGCCTCGTCGCGAATCTGTTTCGAGATGTCGTCGTTCAAGATACCTTCCTCGACGAGTTGGTTTTTGAATCGGGTGATCGGATCGTTCAACCCTTTCTGAGCTTCGATCTCATCCTTGGTCCGGTAGCCATCCTTGTGCTTGGCGTCGGCAACGGAGTGTCCTTGGTAGCGGTAGGTGCATACTTCCAAGACGCTCGGCCGGGAGGTCTCTTTTGCTCGGTCCATTGCGATCTTGGTGCGTGCTCGCATTTGATAAATGTCTGCTCCTTCGAACGAGTCCCACTCGATACCGTAGCCTTCGGCGCGTTGGGCGAGGCCTCCTTCTGGGTGGGCCGACGAACGGCTTTGGCTAGTACCCATGGAGTAGCCATTGTTCTCGATTATGAAGATCACTGGGAGGTCCCAGAGAGCCGCGAGGTTGAGTGATTCGTGGTAGGCGCCTTGGTTGATGGCGCCGTCGCCAAGGAAGCAGAGGGCGCATCCTTTGAGGCCTTTGTATTTTAGCGCGAAGGCAAGGCCCGTTCCGAGTGGCGTCTGTCCGCCAACGATACCGTGTCCGCCCCAGTAGTTTTTGTCTGGTGCGAAGTAGTGCATCGAACCACCTTTACCTTTCGAGCATCCAGTGGCCTTTCCGTAGAGCTCAGCCATGCATTCATTCATGCTCATTCCGACGGCGAGCGCGTGGCCGTGGTCGCGGTAGGCAGTAATGATGTGGTCGTTTTCTCCCATCAGGGAGACCGCTCCAACAGCTAAGGACTCCTGTCCGATATAGAGATGGAGGAACCCTCCAATCTTACCTTGTTGAGAATAGATCTTCAGGGACGTTTCTTCAAACTTCCGGATGCGAACCATGTCGCGGTAGAGTTGAATTTTCTCGTCGTTTGAAAGTGCCGAGTTCGCCGGGTCATTGGCGTAGGATTTTTCTTCATGAGCCGCTTCGGTCATATGGTCTGAACATAGCGTGAATCGGTATGGCAGCAAGTTGATGAAGGTGGTTCTTCGTGTCTTAAATATACTAAGAGCATTCGGTCTTCGTTCCATGATTCGGGAGCAAGTTCTGAAGTCGCGTCGTGTAAAGCGCGGGAGCGTTTGTAAAGAAGCTAGGGGTCATACAAAACGGATGGTTTTCTCTGACGGGGTTGGTGAGATTTGCGGCGCATTGATCGGCGGGGGCCCTAGCGCTATCGAATTAGGTTTGGTGAAAACCGTGGGTCCGGCACAAGGGTAACGGTCTGCATTCGTGTTGTGCTCAACAAACGCAAAAGACGCTCATTTATATAGGGCTAGTCCAAATGCAGTCTGCTTGAATAGGATGTGGATCTAAACGTGTGCCGAGGGGGGTGAGCCTTGACGGGGCGAATGATTCGCCCGGTGCGAGGTGTGCTTGATGGTTTCGGAATTAAAGCCGTAGATTCTATCCATCGGTGGAGGCGGATTTGTTCCACGTGGAACATTCGGAGCCCGTTGTCTTCTGGGTCCTATCGGCTAAGTTCAGTTATGTTCACCTATCCTGTTACGTATGATGTCGTCGTTGTCGGCGGAGGCCATGCTGGCATCGAGGCGGCGATGGCTGCTTCTCGGCTCGGAGCGCGCACCGCGATGCTCACTCAAAACCTCGACACAATCGGGCAGATGTCGTGTAACCCGGCTATCGGAGGTTTGGGAAAGGGACACATGGTTCGGGAGATCGATGCCTTGGGTGGCTTTATGGGACTCAACACCGATGCTACAGGAATCCAATTTCGTATGCTTAACGCATCGAAGGGGCCGAGTGTTCGTGCTCCTCGTGCACAGTGCGACAAGAAGGCCTATCAGTTTCGAGCCAAGTATGAGGTTGAGGGGTCCCCGAACCTCGAGATCCACCAGGGCGGTGTGGCGACCATCGAGACCGATGGAGATGCCGTATCCGCAATCGTCACCGACCTAGGCGTTCGGTATCTCTGCCGTGCGGTTGTCCTAAGCACTGGAACGTTCATGCGCGGTCTGATGCATGTCGGCAAGGAGTCGAAGGACGGAGGTCGTATGGGAGATGGCAAGAGCACGGTCAGCGATAGTCTCCGTGAGTTGGGCCTCGAGGTGGAGAGGTTCAAGACCGGGACTCCTTGCCGGATTAATGGCAGAAGTATCAACACCGACGCGTTGTCGGAGCAGACAGGTGACACTCCTCCCCCCCACTTCTCCTACTTGTCTGATACTCTCGGAACTGAGGGTGATGAGCTCTATACCCTGAATCCATGGGGGCAAAAGATGTTCCACGTGGAACAAATCAGTTGCTGGATGGGACACACGAATGAGAAAACCCACGAGATCATCCGGGACAACCTCCACCGCTCACCCATGTATACCGGACAGATCGCCGGCGTCGGGCCTCGCTACTGTCCTTCCATCGAAGACAAGGTCGTGCGGTTCGCTGAGAAGAATCGCCACCAGGTATTCCTCGAGCCTGAAGGAAGACACACTAGGGAGTTCTACATCAACGGTGTCTCCACCAGTCTTCCCATTGAAGTGCAACTGGCCTTCATCCGGAGCATCGTCGGATTGGAGAAGGCCGAGATCGTTCGCCCTGGCTATGCGGTGGAATACGACTACTGCCCCCCCTCCCAACTTCAGCACACCCTCGAGACGAAAAAAATCGAGGGCCTCTATCTCTCCGGCCAGATCAATGGAACGAGCGGCTACGAAGAAGCGGCAGGCCAAGGTCTCATCGCAGGAGCGAATGCGGCGCTGAAGATTGCCGGTAAACCAGCCCTCACCATCTCAAGAGATGAAGGCTACCTCGGGGTCATGGTGGACGACTTGATTACCAAGCCGGTTCTCGAGCCGTACCGGATGTTCACCAGCCGGGCCGAATACCGTCTCCTCCTCCGCCAAGATAATGCTGACTTGCGCCTGACTCAGAAGGCGATCAACCTCGGCATGGTCTGCCCAGAGCGAGCGAGCAGACTAAGAGAGAAGAACGTCCGCCTAGAGGAGGCTGGCAACTACATCAAGGCGGTCTCTCATGGTGGCGAGCGGATCGAGCGTTGGCTCCGCAGAGGGGCAAACGGCTATCAATCTCTGCCAGAAGAGCATCGCGGAAAGTTCACCGACGAAATCTGGAACTTGGTTGAGACCGACATCAAGTATAGCGGATACCTGGGCCGCCAGTTAGTAGAGATCGAAAAGACCAAGCGTCAGGAATCAAAGAGCCTGTCGCGAGACATCGACTACGAGGAGATCTCTGGACTGAAGCGTGAGGCGCAGATTCGTCTCAATGAAACCAAGCCCGCCACTCTTGGCCAGGCGGGGAGAGTTCAGGGAGTGACGCCGGCGGACATTAGCGTGCTCTCGGTCTGGGTAGCCCGACGATAGCGCGCCGCCACTATTTCAAAGGCAGGGCCGTGATCCGCAAGTCCTCCCCCACCCTCTCCACGTCAGCAAATCGCCAACTCTTAGACGGCATCGCCTGCAGGCTGCCGCTAACGGAGACGCCGTCGAACCCGATCTTGGGAGCGACATAGAGAACCAGTTCGTCGACCAATCCGGAGCCTAGGAAGCTTCCGTGAATCTCTCCCCCACCTTCGATCAGCAGGTTCATAACTCCGTCAGAGCCGAGCTCGTCGAGCACGCTCACGAGCTCTCGCTCGCCGACCATCGTCCGGGTGCGGTCACTGAACTCGTCGGAATAGAGATGTGCCTTGGGGTCGATGTCCCCTGCTCTGCTCAAGACAATCCGGAGAGGCTGAGTCTTGCCCATCTGTGCGTGCTTGCCCCGAAGTGTCAGCTTGGGGTTGTCCGTCCGGACTGTCTGGCCCCCTACAAGAATGGCGTCTGACTGAAACCGAAGCTTCATGGCATCTTCCCGTGCTTGTTCCGAAGTGATCCACTGGCCCTCGCCTAGGGGCAAGGTCAGGTAGCCATCGACAGTCATGCCGGCCTTGGCGACGACATACGGACGGCCCGTCAGAATGAACTTCCGAAAGTCCCGAATCAGATAGTCGCACTCTGACTGCAGGATCCCACTTCGAACAACGATACCCGCACTCTTTAACTTGCTGTCGGCTCCTCCGGCGTGGGCCGGGTTGGGATCGACCGAGCCGTAGACCACTTCTTGGAACTCCTCTTTGATCAGAGCGTCGGCACAGGCACCGGTCCGTCCAGCCGTCGAGCAAGGCTCAAGAGTTATATAAATAGTGGCCGTCCGGAAATCCGAATGACCGCGACCACGAGCATCCGCAATCGCCTCGACCTCGGCATGCCCAAGTCCGGCGCCGCGATGATAGCCTTCTCCGAGAACTTGGTTCTCGGCGACGATGACTGCGCCAACAGCTGGGTTTGGACTGGTGAAGCCGACGCCCTTGGCGCCTAGTTTGAGGGCGCGCCGCATCCAGCGCTGGTCGGTTTCAAGGCTGGTCAGTTGGGCGGTCACGGGCTTAGAGGTGGTCGAGAATCATCTGTGTGATCTCTTTCTTCGTGCCATAGCTCGGACATCCCATTGACTCGGCAATGGCGATTAGATCGTCCTTCTTCTTCCGCATCAACTGAGCCTCGGTGTATTGCGGATGTGGCGTGTAGGAATGGCCGTAGAGCTCTTCTTCCTGACGAGCGATCTCGTCGAGAGTCAGTTCCTGTTCGATATCGTCATCACCACCGAACTCCACCGGCGAAGCAGACTTGGGCGCGATCGGATCACCGCGATCCTCCTCGCGCTGGGACTCGTCGCCATCTTCCTCACTCCATTCCCATGGGTCCGAATCGGTGTCCTCATCCCTCGTGGTATCCCAGGCTTCATATAGCTCGGGGTAGAGTTCGCGATCGCGTTTCTCCATGTAGAAGGCGATCCAAATGCAGATCTCGTAGAGAATATACATCGGCACCGACAGGAGCATGAGCGTGCCGGGGTCGGTCGTCGGAGTGACGATAGCGGCAAAGATCAGGATGGCCACGATAGCGTGGCGCCGCGTGCCTTTCATGATCGAATAGTTGAGGATGTCGATCTTCACCAGCGCCATGACCAACACTGGAAGCTCGAATGACAGGCCGAAGACTAGGAGGAACCGGGTTACGAAGGTGACGTATTTCTCGATGGTCCAGATGGTATCGACTCCGGACTTCACGGCCCAGATATGGAAAAAGTCGAGCGCCCTTGGCAAGACGATGTAGTAGGAGAAAATGATGCCCAAAAGAAACAGTCCGAAACCGACGGCGAGAGATGGCCAGAGCACGCGTTTTTCTTTTCGCTTCAGACCTGGGAGGACGAACTGGAGAATGAAGTAGAGGAGGATTGGAAACGATAGAACGATGGCACTGAACAAGGCGACCTTGATCGACATCACGAAGACGCCAGTGACCTCCGTAGTGGTCAGAGTAAATGTATTCTTCTTCTTCTCACTGGAAGAGACCCATCTTTCGCTGTTGAAGAACTTCAGTTCACGGCTCGCACGGTTGTAGAATAAATCGCCCTCGACGAGGTCGGCCTCCGGATCGACGTCACCGATCCGGTAGCGTTCATTCATCTCCTGAGGCAGTGCGGGATCGGATAGGGGCTCGACTCCTGGTAGAGCCCTTCCATCCTCGCCGATGTGTTCCGAGCTGAGGCTGGCTTGCTCTAGCGGTCGCTTCACGATGTTGGTTAGCTGGCGGTGAAAACCAAAGCAAACCGTGGCGGCAATCAACAGAGTTGCGACAATGCGTAGGAGCATGCCGCGCAAGTCTTCGAGGTGCTCGAGAAACGGCTTTTCCTCATCGTCATATTGCTCGTCGGGATCCCAGTCGGGGTTCTCTACCTGGCGGCGGCGCTTCTCGTAGTCGGTTAGATCACGGGCGACTTTTTCACGGGCCTTGAAGACTTTGCTGAGGATACCTTGGAACATAGCTCGGGAGGGCGGGTAAATAGCCACTCACGGAACGTGCTGGCAAGAGCGAACCTATGCCCCCCGGTCACCGACTAAACGAAAATATCCCTAGCAGATAGCCGTGCGAATAGGGCGAGGGAGAGTGCGTCGCGGATTTCTCCATTTGCGATCATACTCTTCAGCTTCTTGTCGGAAAAATGTCCGATGTCGGGAATGCGTTCTCCACCGACTTCAGTTCGGGCGCTCATCGACGGAACGACTCGTGGAGCATAAAACAGATAGACGTGCTCAGTGGTGAAGCCTTGGGAGGAGAAGAAATAGCCGAGTGGAACCAAGTCGCTGTTGGGTGCCACTTCGTAGCCTGCCTCTTCACGAAGTTCCTGGTGGACCGTCTCGACAATAGTGTCGGTCTCAAGCTTTCGATCTAAGTCATCGATTTGTCCGGCGGGGAATTCCCACAGGGTCTTCTGCACCGGAAACCGCTCTTGATGAATCATTAACCAGTCGCCGTTCTCGTCTCGGCTGGCGACTGCGATGGCGGACTTCCGGTGGGCGATCGTCCACTTGATCGGCACCCCGGGTTTCGAAGGCGAGTGGTAGGTCGCTACCTCGATCTGCACGTATGGATCGGCGTAGGTCTCGTCGGCCGAGAGCTTCTCCCAGCCACCACCGTCGGCCACTTCGAACTTGTCGAAGTCGGGGGTTTCGGACTCGCTCATGACGCGTCGAGAATGTCCCGCCAACGACCTAGCTGGTGCTGAAGATTGTCGGGAGATGGAGCGCCGATTCCTTTTCGCGCGGCGAGTGCACCGTCGATTTTGATCACGTCGTAAACGTCATCGGAGAACGCCTCAGAAAACTCGAGAAGTTTCGCCAACGGAATCTGAGAGTAGGGGACCTGCTCTCGAAGTGAGTATGCGGTCAGCGATCCGACCACGTCATGGGATTCGCGGAACGGAACGCCCTTTCGGACGAGGTAGTCGGCGATGTCGGTGGCGAGAAGCATCTCGTCGGAGGCAGCCTTGGCCATGGCCTCGGGAAGAATCTCCATGTCGTGGATCATCTCTGCCATCAGTCCAAGGCTGGCGAGGGCGGTGTCGATCGAGTCGAACAGCGGTTCCTTGTCCTCCTGAAGATCGCGATTGTAGGTCATCGGCAGACCCTTAAGCGTGACTAGGAGGCTGACCAAGTTGCCGACCAGTCGTCCGGACTTGCCACGAGCCAGTTCAGCGATATCCGGGTTCTTTTTCTGCGGCATCAGGCTCGATCCGGTGGTGTGTGCATCTGATAGCCGGGCGAATCCGAACTCGGCGGAACACCAGAGAATCAGGTCTTCCCCGAGTCGGGAAAGGTGAACTCCGACGAGACTCAGATCGAAGAGGATTTCGGCGACGTAGTCACGATCCGAAACGGCATCCATGCTGTTCTGGGTGACGCAATCAAATCCGAGTTCCTTGGCGACAGCCATACGGTCGACACAGATGGTCGAGCCAGCGAGCGCACCGCTACCGAGGGGCATGTGGTTGACCCGCTTGAAGGCATCCTGAAGACGCTCCCGATCGCGCGAAATCATCTCGACGTAAGCGAGAAGATGGTGGCCGTAGAGAACTGGCTGGCCACGCTGGAGGTGGGTGTAGCCAGGAAGCACCGCCTCGGGATTGGCTTCGGCCTGGAAAAGCAGGGCGCGTTGCAAGCCTTCGAGCGCGTGGTCGATTTCGGCAATGGCATCCCGGCAATACATCCGGGTGTCGAGCGCGACTTGGTCGTTCCTCGAACGAGACGTGTGCAGCTTAGCTCCAGCCGGACCAATCCGAGAGGTAAGTTCCGACTCGATGTTCATGTGAATGTCCTCGAGCTCCACCTTGAACTCGAAGTTTCCTACATCGATTTCCGACTCGATTTGGCGCAGGCCAGTTTCGATTTGCTCGAACTCGGACTGGTCAAGTACCCCGACCCCGACGAGTGCCCGAGCATGGGCAATGGAGCCAGCAATGTCCTGACGATACAGTCTACGATCGAAGGAGATCGACTCCCCGAACGCCACAAGATCTGTGCTGGTTTCTTTTTCGAAACGACCTTTCCACATAGCGGGCGAAGTTAGACCCGAGGGAAAAAATGTCACGCAGGCAATTGGGTCACAGTTTGACAGGATGGTATTTTAGGTGGAAGCTGTTCGTATGAGTAATTCGTTTATCGAAGAAGCAATTGCCTCAGCCCGTCCGTTTACGATTCATACGGCCAGCGGAAAGTCCTATCGGGTACCCCACGCCGACTTTATTCATTTCTCGACAAAACGGACTACCGTCTATGTTTCGGTCGTCGAGGACGGCAAGGAATTGCTCGCTACGATCCCTCTGCTCACGGTCAGCTCTGTGGAGCGCGAAGAATCGGCGGCGTGATATGGCGTGGCTATCGAGCAAGTAGCGGGACCATTGCTTGGAAGATCTCTTCGGCCATGACTTCGTAGCCGGAGTCATTGCAGTGTCCGTCGGGAATGAAGAAGTCATCCCGTGGCATGGCGTTTTTCTTGGCGGCCTTTTGGATCGCTTGGTAGCAATCCACAAGTGGAATCGACTGGGATTCGGCGACCTTGGACTGGGCAGATCGAAGGCTGTGGTCCAAAAATGGGTAGGTGCTTATGAGAACCTTTGCTCCCGTTGCTCGCGATCGACTAGTGATTAAGCCGAGGTGGTGACCGAGGGTGATGATCGCCTTGGCCATCGTGTCTTCTTCTTGGATGTCGATATCGGGTGTGCTAGCGGGAGGCAGGCGGGCCTCGGCGAGCATGGCGCGTAGATCGGATTTCTGTTCTTCGCTGGCGGGAAGACCATCGACTATTCGGTTCCAAGTGGTCGCATCGATGTCTGGATGGTAGGTGAGGGTTTTTACCGTTAGCGGACGGTCATTGTCGACCAGGAAGGCGGTGGCTTGGCATCGAGTCTCCTCCTCCAGGTCGAATCCCCTAACCAGGCCCGAGCGGGTCCGTAGAAACCAGCCACTTGCCCAGTGATCGTCATTCTCTGGCAGAATACGAAGTGCCTCGGCCCTGTCGCTGGCAGTCCGTGCTTCCTCTTGGCGGTTTAAGTTCTGGAGGCATAGAGCTTGGTTCAAGGCGATGGTAAAGTTGTTGGGGAACCTTTTGGCAAGGTGGTTAATCGTGTCATTGCCCTGCTCGAATATGGCCGAGTTGGTGATGGTCTTGGCGACAATGGCAGCCTCGCGTTCGGGAATCGTCGGCGACTTGCCGTAGGCTAGGAGTTCGGCCACTAGTTCTTCGGCGCCGCTACGATTGCCTAGGGCGATCTGGACGGGAATCAGAGCTCCGATTCGGTTGGCTTTCTGCTCGTCTCGGATCTGTTCATAGTACGACGTTGCCTCCGCAAAGTTGCCTTTCTGAAAGGAGCGATTGCCGAGGGTCGAGAGGCGGAACGTCTCTAGTCTAAGAGAGACTTCTTCTTTCGAGAGATCGGTAGGTAGGGGATGAGGGTAGGGGGGGATGGCCTCATCTGCGGGCGCATCCTGGTGGGCTGAAACGAAGGCATCTTTTCTTCGTAGGGTCTTAAGTAATCTTAGGGTGCGGAACCGCCATCGGAACTGCGTCGAATCTTGAGGGCCCAAAGGAAGGGTCTCGATCCGATCCGGACGGCTCCATGTGTCGTTGGCACCGGCGAGGAGGATGACGAACTCCGGCTTCAGATTCTCCAGATGGTAGTCAAGTGCAGAGAGCATCTCAGCGGAGTTTTTTCCGGGAAAGCCAACGTTCACGACCTTCCAAGTCTCGTCTGTGCGTGAGTTGAGTTTGGCTTCAAGGCGACCGGGATAGGAGGTCTCACCATTGGTCGCACCAAATCCATAGGTGAAGGAATCTCCAAGGCAGAGCACAGTCCGTGCGTCCGCATTTTCGGGGCCCCCGGACCTGCGACTTGCCGCATAGACGCCGAAGGAGAGAATCTGCAGAAGTAGTTCGAGGCAGACAAGCGCAAGAAGAACAATGCAGATGGGTCTGAGAACACGCTCAATCACCCTCTCAGCATGGCCATTTGCCAAGTTGGGTCAAGGCCGTCGGTTGGGAATTTTTCTGAATTAGGATCTCCGTCGATGCGGAAGCCTGAGGCACATCCCCATAGTTGCGACAAGGGTTGCACGACATGGCTCGGAAGAAGCGCGGAGGTAAATTAAGTTAGTAGCTACAGGATGGCCACGAGCTCTAGAGCCTCTGCCAGGCAACCATGCTCAGTCTTAGCTAGGAGTCTGGGGAACTTGCCGTTTACTTGGATGGGCTGGCCGTTGCGGGTCAGACGGAGCTGGCGGTGCTTGATCTCGATCGACTGGATTCGCGACTTCGAGGCCATCAACTTCATCCGCGTGCAGGCCAGCAAGTTCTCGACTGACTCGGGCGCTCGACCGAATCGATCTCGCCAGCCAGAGGCGAGCACTTCGAGTTCTGCAAGGCTGCGGAGTTCGGCAAGACTGCGATACGCCATGATCCGAAGTCTTGGCTCCTCCATGAAACTGGCGGGGACGAAGGCGGGGACCATGTCGGACGTGGCAGAGACGTATTCGGCCTCGGAGAAGCACAGGAAATCGGCGTGGAGGGTGGTTTCGGTTCGTCCGCCGGCGGGGTGCTTGCCGGACATGCGCTCGACGGACTCTCGTAAGAGCTTGCAGTACATGTCGAAGCCGATGGCGGCGATGTGGCCGCTCTGCTTGGTGCCAAGTAGGTTGCCGGCGCCTCGGATTTCGAGGTCGCGCATGGCGATCCGGAAGCCGGCACCGAGTGACGAATATTGCCGGATGGCGTTGAGTCGCTTGCGGGCATCGCCTTGGCCCATGAATTCTGGGGGGAGCAAGAGGATGGCGTGGGCCTTCACCCCAGCACGGCCGACGCGACCTCGTAGCTGGTAGAGGTCGGCGAGACCGAAGCGGTCGGCGCGGTCGATGAGGATGGTGTTGGCGTTGGGGATGTCGATGCCGCTCTCGATGATCGTGGTGCAAACCAGTACATCTGCGTCGCCGGCGATGAACTTGTGCATGACATCTTCAAGCATGCCTTCCTCCATCTGGCCGTGGCCGATGATGGTGCTAACCTCGGGGCAGAGCTCTTCGATCTTCTTCGCTACCCGTTCGATAGTGGCGACACGGTTGTGCAGGAAGAACACTTGGCCGCCGCGTTTCTTCTCGCGGCTGATGGCGGTGCGGATGGTGCGCTCGTCGTAAGGGGCGATGACCGTCTTGACTGGCAATCGGTTCGGTGGTGGCGTCTCGATGGTCGACATGTCGCGCACGCCCATGAGAGAAAGGTAGAGCGTCCGGGGTATCGGCGTGGCGCTCAGGGTTAGGATATCGACTTGTCGGAACACCTCCTTGAAGCGCTCCTTGTGCTTCACGCCGAAACGCTGCTCTTCATCGACGACCACGAGGCCGAGGTTCTTGAAGGCGATGTCTTTGCCAATGAGTCGGTGGGTGCCGATGACGATGTCGACGCTGCCATTGATCAGTCCTTGGACCGTCTTCTGCTGTTGGCCGGTGGTGCGGTAGCGGCTGAGCAATTCGACGTTGACCGGGTAGTCGGACATCCGCTCGCGGAAGTTTTGGTAGTGCTGTTGGGCGAGGACAGTGGTCGGGACAAGAATGGCGACTTGTCTACCACCCATGACGGACTTGAAGGCAGTACGGATGGCGACCTCAGTCTTGCCGAATCCAACGTCACCGCAGATCAATCGGTCCATCGGCTCCTCGCCCTCCATGTCGGACTTGGACTCCTCGATGGCGCGGAGCTGGTCGGGTGTCTCTTTATAAGGGAACGAGCTTTCGAACTCGAACTGCCAACGGTTGTCGGGCGGGTGTTGGTAGCCCTTGGATGTTTCGCGCTCGGCCTGGATGAGCAGGAGCTTGGCGGCGTAGTCCTCGATCGCCTTTTCGGTGTCGGCCTTGAGCTTGGACCAACGGGCGGAGCCGAGGGCGGAGAGTTTCGGGGCGGATTTGCCTGATCCGACGTAGCGGGACACCAGGTGGGCTTGGCCAATCGGGACGTAGAGTTTGGCCTCGTTCGCATACTCGATCCATAGCGTTTCGTCGGCGTCATCTTCATCCGGAGGCGGCTTCAGGCAGAGGAACTTGCCGATACCATACTCAGCGTGGACGACGAGGTCGCCTTCGACGAGCTCACGAATTTCGGCGCTAGCGCGGGTCTGGCGGAGCTGGCTCTCCTTGCGGAATGACTTCCGGACCCGAGCTGTTTGGTAACGTCCGAACAGCTCTGCATCGGAGAGCACGGCGAGCTTGGCCTCTGGCATGGAGAAGCCTCGGATGAGCGGTGCCTGGTAGATCTGGATGGCACCGGAGTCGAGCAAGTCGGCGCCGACTAGTTCCCGGAAGCGATCGACTTCGCCTTCGCTGTGGAAGCACATAGCCACGTCCCAGTCGTTCTCGTTCCACTCGGAAACTTGCGAGCGAAAGGCATCGCGACGGGCGTCTTGTAGGACGAAATCACCGGGGTCGAAGACGCCGAGCGGTTCGGAGTAGATGCCGACGTCGATGGCCGAAGCCTCGACTGGTGCATCACCGTCGAGGATGCGGACGCCTGCGCGGGTATCCTCGGGACAGCAAACGGCGACCACGATATCGTCGGGACGCAGGTAGTGGCTGACCTTGCACAGGTCCTCTTTCTTTTCGGAAAACGATAGGAGCAGAGTGGTCTGGTCGAGCTGTTCTTCGCCGAGCTGGCTGTGGATATCGAAGGTTCGGATCGACTCGACTTCGTCATCAAAGAATTCGATCCGGACCGGCAGCTCGGCATCGAGCGAGAAGACATCGATGATGCCACCACGGACGGCGAATTGGCCTCGCTCTGCGACTTGGAAGGTCTTCTCGAAATTTGCCTCGTTAAATTTGGCCACCAAGTCGGTTGGATCGACCTTTTGCCCTTTCTTAATAGGCAGGTCGCTTTCGTCCAAGGAGCCGGGAGCGGGGACGGGCTCGTCCATGGTGGTTTCCCGCAGGACGAGGGTAGCGGTTCGGTCGAGGACGTCGTCGCGTTGGAGCAGGTCGATGATGGCAAGCCGCTCGGCGACGACATCCGGATCCGGCAGCGCCTCGATGTCGTAGGTGATCTCGAGTTCTGGGATGCGCGAGCACGGCGATCCCCAGACCGGTAGCTCGGTCTCGATCGCGTCGAGAATTCGGGCATCGCCGCAGAGCACCCAGAGGCGCGCGTCCGGAGCCCGGTCACGGAGAGCCTTGCCGAGCGACGAAACGAGGAACGGCAGACCGGGCTGAGCGGTTCCCGAGAGAACCAGTGGACATGACGAATTCTTGCCCCAATCACTTTGGAGGGGGGCTTGAAGATCGGGGCTGGCGAGGGCCCGCTCGAGCAATCGATACATGGTGACCGGATCGGCAGGTAGAATACGCTCCTTGGGTGGGTTGTCACCGAAGATCGAAAGTTGCAGAATCGTGGTAATTTTTCCCGTTCTTTTCCGTCCAAGCAATATGAAGAATCGCTATCGCCGTTCCCTCGTCGCTCTTGTCTCCGCATTCGCGGTGGTTTTCTCAGCTACTGCACAGGCGGATTTCCCCCAGGGGTCTCCGCCGTTCTTCACCGACTACGTGAAAGGTCTCACCAAGGCGAAAGAACAGGGCAAGCCAGTGGTTGTGGTGTTCTCGGCAGCTTGGTGCCCGCCGTGCCAGCAGATGAAGCGGGAGACGTATCCGAGCCAAGTCGTGCAGCCACTCCACGACAAGTTCATCTGGATCTATATCGATACCGACGTTCCGGAAAATAAGAAAGCTGCCAAGCATCACGGCGTCCGTGGCATTCCTCAGATCGACTTGCTCGATTCGAAGGGGCAGCGAGTCGATCAGCAAGTCGGCGGATCTTCGGCGAAAGCATTCGCTAAGAAGCTCGACACTGTTTTAACTAAGCACGAATCTGGCTCCTAAGAGATCCGAAGCAGTAGTTGAACGCCGTCGGCGCGAACGTATCCTAGGGGCCTTGCGCTCACTACTCGCAATCATCCTTGTAGCACTCCTCGGCAATCCGTTCTGTGCCTGTGGAGCGCTTCTCTCTAGCTCCCATTCGGCTTTGTCGAGTGTTCAGGGGCAGGGGTGCGAACACGATTGCGCGGGGCACGTTGATCATGAGCACGAGCATTCGGACGACTGTGATTGCTCGGACAGCCATGATAGCTCCCGTACGCTACCGACAAAGCCGCCGTCGCTGGTTCCTGCGATGGTGCTGGCTCGGATCACCGCCACGGTGCCTGCAATCCGTCCGGCGAGGTGCTCCCTCGTCGAGAGATGGGCTAGCGGTCGCTCGCCTCCCTGGTGTGTCGCGGTCGACCGGCGATTGATTTGCCAGTTGCGGGTTTGATTGGAAGAAGGACGTCTCTCTCTTCTTTCCATCTCCTATCCGTATATATTTTGAAACCGACCATTGCCACATTTCTCGGGGTCCTTCTTACCCTACCTTTTTCCAGTGTTCATACCGAGCCTGCCACCGTGTTAGACCGGGACACTGCGATCCAGCAGGCTCTTCAGCAGAATCGCGATCTTCGGGTGGCGTCTCTGCAGATTCAGCGGGCCAAGGTGAGGCTTCATTGGGCCGGACGACTACCCAACCCAGAGATCGAGCTTACCGCCGAGGACGATTTTCTTGGCGAGAACGAAGATGAAAACTCCTTGGGCTTAGCATATACCCAGAGGTTTCCTATCGGCTCATCGCTTCGGCTTGATCAAGAACTGAGAAGATCCCAAGTGACCATGGCCGAACTGGAGTTCGTCGCTCGCCAGAGGCAATTGGCCTACGAGGTCGAGCTGGCGTGGGTGAAGCTTGCCGTCTCTGCAAAGAAGACAAATCTGCAGTCGCGGCTACTTCAACTGAACGCCGACGTCGTCCAGTTTCTCGACGACAAGGCTGGGGTAGGGGAGGCGTCCCCGCTCGATGCCACTCAGGCAAAGCTGAGCGGTCGGATGATCGATCAGAAACTGGCCTTTTCGAAGCGAGATGCACAGTCGGCCGAGGCACGACTAGAACTGCTCATCGGTCTGAACCCTGCGGCGTCGATCGTCGTTCCTACTCCGGCGCTACCGGCGGCATCCCCTTCAAGAGGACCGGCTATAGGTTCGGTTTTGCAACGTAGGGCCGACTACCTCGCTCTCGTCCACCAGGCGGCCGTCGGTAAGGCTTCGTTGGATCTGGCCACGGCACAGAAATGGGAGGACATTGGTTTGACGGTTTTCTATAAGCGCGAGCACAGCGTCGATCTTCCCGAAGGTCGCGACCGCAACTCGTTCGCCGGATTTGGGATTTCGCTTCCTCTGCCGCTCCGCTCCGCCAATGGCCCAGCGATGGCCGATGCTGAATTGGACATCGTGTTGTCGGACACAGCCCGGGAGGCACTTGCCTATAAGATAGGCGGTGAACTTCGTGCCGCTGTCGAGTCGCGCAACGTCGCCCATCGACTGGCTCAAGAAGCTACGGGCGATCTTCTCGAACTGGCCAAGTCAAACTTCGCCGATATCCAACGTGCTTCACAATCCGGCCAGGTCGGGTTTCTTCAAGTCCAGCTGGCTCAAGAGCAACTCCTGCAGATCGAGACCACAGCCATAAATTTGCTGGAGGCCTTCCTCGTCGCCGATGCCGAGGTTCGGTTCCATGCCTCGGAGTACGAGCTTTCGCTGCCGACTATCGCATCAGGAAAACGCCCAGTCTCCCACTCCCCACAGAAATGAGTCAGAAGATTTTCGTTTGTTGTTGTTCTTGGCTACTCGTCGCGGGAGCCGTCTACGCTCTCGATGCCAAGCGCGTTGCGAATTCTATTCCGCTCACGTCTGCTGCTGTGGAGAACCTGGGTATCGAGACCGTCGAGGCGGAGAAGATCGACTTCGAGAGTTCGTTCTTTACCCTCGGTCGGATCGAGGAAATTCCCTCCAATCGCTCGGTGCTTTCCTCAAGGATCCCCGGTCGTGCGATCGAGGTGAATGTCTTTCCCGGTGATGTCGTCGTGGAAGGCTAGACCCTCGTGGTCGTTGAAAGTCTTCAGCCAGGAAATCCGCCGCCTCGGATTCCCCTTATGGCTACTCGTGGTGGTCTGGTGGTCGAGTCCCATGTTCGGCTAGGCCAGCCGATCGAACCCTCGAGGGAGCTCCTCGACATCGCCGATCGGAGTCAACTCTGGGCAGTCGCTTCAGTTCCGGAGGAACTTGCTGCTTCGGTTGCTGTGGGGACCAAGGCTCGGCTGAGGATCCCGGCGATCGGCGGTGAAGCCATCGAGGCAGCAGTGGCCCGCTATGGTCTGGAAGTAGACAAGGCGGGTGGGACAGTGCCGATCATCTTCGAATTGGAAAATTCCGAGGGAACTCTTCGGCCCGGAATGCGGGTCGAGTTCTCAGTGGTGACGGCGTCGCGTGAGGACGTCATGGCGGTTCCCATCGCTTCTATCCAAGGGGATGCTGCCTCGCCCGTGGTGTTCGTGAAGGATTTCGATCTACCGAATGTGTTCGTTAAAGCTCCAGTCGTTCTAGGCGAGAAGAACGACACCCACGTCGAGATTCAACGCGGGCTGTTCCCCGGCGACGAGGTGGTTACCACGGGAGCTTACGCGTTGAACTACGCAGGAGGGACCAGCACCTTGTCGCTGAAGGACGTCCTCGATGCCGCCCACGGTCATGAGCACAATGAAGACGGCTCCGAATTGACCCCGGCGCAGACCGCTGCCAAGGAAGCCGAGAAGAAGGCCGCGCAGGCTGGCCCCAGCGGACCAGCGTCAATCGGCTCCACACCGCAGTGGCTATTGATCTACACCGCAGTGGCGACTCTGGCCTTCCTCGTTGCCCTGCAACTCTGGTGGGCACAGCGTCGAAAGCTCGCCAAATCCGGATCCTAGCCTCGCGCTACCACCATGCTTAACGCACTCATCCGCACCTCGCTTGCGCAACGCGGCCTCGTCCTAATAGCGGCAGTGGTCGTCCTCGTCTTCGGCTACCGGCGGGCTAATCAGTTGCCGATCGAGGTCTTGCCCGATCTCACCAAGCCGACGGTCACCATTCTAACCGAAGCCCCAGGGTATTCCCCAGAGGAGGTCGAGACCCTGATCAGTATCCCCTTGGAAAATACCCTCATGGGCGTCACCGGGGTCAGCCTATTGCGCACCACCAACGACATTTCGCTGTCGTTGGTGTTCGTCGAATTCGACTGGGGAACCGACATCTACCAGGCACGACAGTTCGTGCAGGAGCGTCTCAATGGCGTCGAACTCCCGGACGACATCATGCCCTACATGACGCCGGTCGCCTCGCTGATGGGTAACATCATGCTGGTCGGTTTGGTCGATCCGACGGAGAAAACTTCGCCTCAGGATCTACGCACGCTGGCCGATTGGACCGTCGCGCGCAGGCTCCAGTCTCTACCCGGCATCGCCGAAGTCCTCAGCATGGGTGGTGGCGTGAAGCAACTTCAGGTGCTGCCCAATCCCGACCGGATGCGCGCTCACGGCGTCGGCTTCGACGAAGTCCGTGAGGCCGCTGCGCAGACGGTGGGCAATACGACCGGTGGATTTCTTACCGATTCGGCTCAGGAAATCATGGTGAGAAACCTAGCCATGACGACCGATCCGGAAGTCATTGGCAGTGCCGTAGTTCGAATCGATGGCGACCGGACCATCCGTCTTCGGGATGTCGCCGACATCGAGTGGGGAACCGAACCTCAGCGGGGTGACGCCGGCCTTGGTAGCAAATCGAATGGCCATCCGCATGGCTACCCGGGAGTCATCCTCAGTGTCACCAAGTCCCCCGGTTTTGACACCATCCACCTGACCGAACTGGTCGAGGCCGCTCTCGAGGATCTGCAAAGAACCCTGCCTTCTGGTGTCGAGTTGATCACTCTCTACAGCCAGGCCGAATTCATCGACATCGCCATCGGCAACCTTAAGCACGCGTTGCGCGACGGAGCCATCATGGTCGCCTTGGTGCTGTTTCTGTTCCTTCTCAATTTGCGGGTCACCTTGATCACGCTGTGCGCCATTCCGTTGTCGCTGGGGACTGCCGTGCTGGTCTTCGACCTCATGGGTCTGAGCGTCAACTCGATGACGCTCGGTGGTCTTGCCGTGGCCATCGGTATGGTCGTCGATGACGCCATCGTCGATGTGGAGAATGTCTTTCGCCGGTTACGCGAGAATGCGTCCAAGGCCGAGCCGTTGCCGCGGATCGAAGTCATCGCGCGGGCCTCCGCTGAAGTCCGATCGAGTATTCTCTACGCCACCATCTTGATCATCCTCGTTTTCGTCCCGCTCCTCGGTCTGAGTGGAGTCGAGGGTCGGTTGTTCAAGCCGATTGCTATTGCGACCATCGTTAGCATGGCCGCTTCCTTCGTCGTGTCGTTGACCGTTATTCCAGTGCTTGCCTCGTTCCTGCTCAACCCGAAGGCGAAGCCGGAGGGGCATTCGGACGGGTTTCTGGTGGTTGGACTGAAGCGATTGTTCCACGTGGTCTGGCTCAGACCGGCTCTCCGTCTGCCGTTCTTCGTCATCGCGCTCTGTGTGATTCTGGTCGTCATCGCGGGCGGCATCTTTCTGAATATGGGAGGCAACTTCCTGCCGGCATTCAAGGAGCCCTCTGCAGTCATCGCCACCGCTGCGGCACCGGGAACCTCACTCAAAGAGACTACCGCCATGTCGTCGCGTGCGCAGGACCAGCTGCTACGCATTCCGGAAGTCGATAAGGTCGGCTTTCGGGTCGGTCGGGCCGAGCGGGGCGACCACGTCGTGCCGGTCTCCACCGTCGAATTCGATGTCGAGTTCGATGACTCAGGCGACCGGAGCCGAGCAGAAATTCTCGACGATATGCGCCAGACGATGCGCCAGATCCCCGGAACCTTCAGTGCCATGTCGGGGCCACTTGCCGATCGGATCGGCCATATGCTTAGTGGTGTCGCGGCCAAGGTCGCGGTCAAGATCTATGGAGATGATCTTGACGAACTCCGTCGCCTTGGCACTCAGATCGCAGACATCGCCCGGGACATTCCCGGCTTGGAAGAAGCGCGGATCGAACAGCAGGCACCCATTCCCCAGCTTCGCATCGAACCCCGGGCCGACCGATGCGCAGCCTACGGAATTTCTCCCGGGGAGGTGACTCGTCAGCTCGGAAGTCTCATGGGTGGCGAGGCCGTCGCAGAACTTTACGAAGGGCAAAGGACCTATGCCTTGGTGGTACGGCTTCCCTCAGAATGGCGGGAAAATTCGGACCGTCTCGGTAACATCTACTTACAGACGGGGTCGGGTCGTGCCGTGTCCCTCCGCTCGATCGCCGATATCCGACCGGCTATCGGACCGAACAATATTCTCCGAGATAACACCCGCCGCAGGTTCGTCGTCTCGATCAATCCAACCGTATCCGACTTGAACGCCGTCGTCGAGCAGCTCCAGCGTGAGGTCGAGGAGAAGGTCAATTTGCCCGAGGGATACAGTGTCAGTTTCGAAGGAGAATACCGGGCCCAGGAGGAGGCCAAGAGAAATATCTATCTATGGTCCTTGGTCATCTTGGTCGTCGTCAGCGTGTTGCTGTGGAATTACTTCCGCAGTATTTCGCTAGTCCTACTGGTGCTTCTCAACATTCCGATTTCCATGGTCGGTGGAATTCTTCTTACCCAATGGACAATCCAGACCGTTAGCATTGCCACCTTGGTGGGCTTCATCGCCATCGCGGGCATCGGCGCCAGAAACTCGATTATGATGATCAGCCATTACCTTCACCTGATGCGTCACGAGGGCGAGGACTTCGATGAGACGATGGTGGTTCGTGGGACTCAGGAACGACTGGTTCCGGTTCTGATGACGGCTCTTTCTGCCGGCATCGCACTGCTGCCGCTAGTTTTGGCAGCGGACCAGCCAGGAAAAGAGATTCTTAACCCGGTCGCCATCGTCATTGTCGGCGGGCTTCTTAGTTCCACTCTCCTCGGGCTGGCGATGACACCGGCGCTGTTCCTTAGCTTTTGTCGGAAGCCGGCGGCGACTTCGCTCAGGCTCCGGTCGGCTGCTAGCGAGTAGTGGCTAAGGGCTGAGCCTCAACGATGTATACTGACTCGATGCGTTTGGATCTGCGTTGGCATGGAAATTGCTGGTTTGGTCACCGTCCGCCGGAATGTTTCGGTTTGGATGAAACCACGAAGCACATGAAGCAATCAAACTATCTCGCTCTCACCATAGGTAGCATCTCGGCACTCAGCCTTGTCACATCGGCAATTGCTGGGTCCTCCGCAAGCAGTTCATCATCAGGTATGATGGAAGGCATGACATCAGGATCGCTGGAGGCACTGTCCTCGGCTGGCGGTCTTCTCGGAGAGGTTGGCGGTGAACTTAGCGCTGGCTATGACACGCACTACTTCTTCCGTGGTGCCGACCTCGGAGAGAACGCCGTCTGGACTGGCCTTGATCTTGCCATCCCACTCACCGAAGCTCTCGAGCTCGGAATCGGCGCATGGTACATTAACCCGACGGAGGATGCCTTTGATGACGAACTGGACCTCTATGCGAGCCTCGGCACCTCCATTGGGGCCCTCGACGTCGCCGTTGGTTACACCGCCTACATTTATCCAGAGGCTGATGGTGGAGACACCAACGAAGTCGGAATTTCCGTGGGAACCTCTGTTGGCATGTTCTCGGTTGGTGCCGGCTACTACTACGATTTCGATTTAGAAGCTAGCTACTACGAAGGCACGATCGGAGTCGAAGTCCCCCTTGGCGACTCCCTCAGCGCAGGACTGTCTGCAACTGGTGGTTTCGTCGATAGCGACTACGCCCACACCACCGTTGCTGTCGAGTTCCCGATTTCGCTAAGCGACTCGGCCAGCCTCACCCCATACGTTGCGGGCGTTTTCCCCGGAAGCGACGTCTACGGTGATGCAGATGACGAGGTCTTCGGCGGAGCCGCGATCAGCGTTTCGTTCTAGTCGATTGATTTCAATCCCGATTTTTCAACCCAGACTGGAGAGATCCTGCCTGGGTTTTTTCGTGTCCCAACGAAATGATCTTTAAGAACTTCTAACTAATATAAGAACGTTGACATGTCCTCGCTTAGCCGAGTAAAAAATGATCGGCAATCAAACCACGACACAACTAGCACTACATGAAACTCAGAAGCATCTTCTTCACTAGCGCGGCCCTGGCGGTCGGAATAACAACCTCCGCCTTTGCGCAGAGTAGCGATGTCGCTACATCGATGGCTACTCTCGGAGCCGACAGCAGCGGCGTTCTTGGCACTGTCGGCGGAGAGCTCAGCGCGGGCTACACCACCGACTACATTTTCCGCGGCGCGAACCTCGGTGAGGACGCGATTTGGACCGGTGTAGAGGTTTCCATTCCGATGACTGAGGTAGTCGATCTCGCAGTTGGAGCTTGGTATATTAACCCGACAAGCGGACCGTTTGACGACGAGGCCGATTACTACGCCAACCTCAGCTGTAGCATGGCTGGATTTGATGTTGGTCTTGGCTACGCCGCCTACACCTATCCAGAGTTCGGAAGCGGTACTACGAACGAAGTCGGGCTGACTTTGGCCAAAAACCTCGGCTTTATCACCATTTCTGGTGGCTATTACTACGATTTCGATCTTGAGCTCAGCTACTACGAAGTTGGACTTGGCATGGAGTATGCCCTCACTGACGCCCTCACGGCAGCCATTAGCGTTCGTGGTGGATTCATCGACAGCGACTACGCCCACACCACGATTGACGTCGAGTTCCCCATCGCACTCAGCGATTCGGCTACTTTCGTTCCCCATGTTGCTGGAGTCTTCCCAGGAAGTGACGTCTTTGGTGACCAGGACGACACGATCTTCGGTGGTGCCGCCATTCGGGTGAGCTTTTAAGTAAGCACATCCACGATTGATTAATAAAACCCCGACCGGATCTCCGGTTGGGGCTTTTTTGTGTCTACTCGCCACCTCTGTGATCACGCTGTTCCAGCCATCCGTAGACGAGCATGGAACCCATGATCAGGAGTGCTCCAGCGAAGAATCCGGGCCCGAGGTGCTGGTGCTCTTGGAACAAGAGGAAGCCCAAGACGATGCCGAAAAGCGGCTCGAGATTCCAGAATAGGACGACGGTGTAAGCGCTTAGGCGCCGGAGTAGTTCAACATACGCCGAGAAGGCGTAGACAGTGCAGACCCCACTGAGAACTAGGAGCCAGACCAGGTCCATCGGACCTGGGCGCAGGTCGAGCCCAGCGGACTCTCCGAGAATTCCGGTCGCGGACAGGGGAAGAGCCATCAGACAAATTAGCACGGCTCCCAACATCTCCCAGAAGGCGATAATGCGGTGGTCTTGGTCGCCGGTAAGACGTTCGTTGATTAGATTGAAGAGCGCGGCAAAGAAAGCCGATCCCAATCCGACAGCGAAGCCGACGGCATGACCATTCTGAAAACCAAAGATCAGCACCACCGATCCTAGGGCGAGTAGACCACAGACAATCTCTCGTCCTCGGATCTTCGAATGGGGAGGAAAGAGAGGCTTGAGGAAGCTGGTCATCAGCGCCGTGGTCGCTAAAGCCACGAGACATACCGACACATTCGCCAGCTTCACCGACAGAAAAAATAGAATCCAGTGAACACCTATTAACGCCCCGGTTGCCACAAGAACGAGTCTTTTCCGGTGGGACTCGGTTCCCTCGATCTTCCTCAGCCGCACCAACACACCGAGCATGACGACTGCTAGTGCAGTCCGGAAGAGCACGATTTCCACTGCGGGCAGATCGATGAGTGCTCCGAAGACAGCCGTGAATCCGGCAATGAGGGTGAGTAGGACGAGATGGGCGTAGTCGCGAGACACCTGGTAGAATGTCGGAAGATGCCGACTTGGTCCAGTTCCGCTGTTGCCGAGCTGTCAGTTTCCTCGATCTCCGGAAGACATTCCGAAATCCTAGCGCACCTTCGGGGTAGTGTTCGTTCAGGTTGCCATCGATTCGGGGGGAGACCTACTTCTCGACTATCGCATCCCCGCCCAGATTGACGGCGTGGTCGCGATTGGCAGTCTTGTCAGCGTGCCCCTGGGGCGCCGTGCCTCTAAGGGCATTGTTCTCGGCTTTGGAGATACCCCGTCCACACCTGGCTTTCCAGTCGAGAAGATCAAGCCGTTCTACAAGCTGCTCCATCCGACTCCGGTCATCGATTCCAAGCTGGTCGAGTTAAGTAATTGGGTAGCCAGCTACTACGGAGCTCCTCTTCAAGTGGTGCTCCGCTCGCTTGTCCCAAGTGGCGCTTGGAAAGGCGGCGTTCGCTCGGCCATGGAAAACTGGCTAACCCTTGCCGAAACTACTTTTAGTGCAGACCTGAGTCGTGCTCCCCGCCAGCGCGAGATTGCGGAGGCACTTGAGGCCGTTCCGGATCGATCACTTCCGTTGCCTTCGATTTCTGGAGACCGATCCAAGAACTTGACCATCGCTCGGAAAATGGAAAAGGCCGGACTTCTTAAGGTCGATCTTCGTCCGACCAACGAGTCCCTTCTTCCCCAGACGGATGAGGTGGTTAACGTCAAACCACCGACCCCGAATGCAGAGCAAGTGGTTGCGATCTCTCAGATTTCCAAACTCCTCGCTGAGGAGTCACCGCAACCGCTACTGCTTTTGGGCGTCACCGGAAGTGGCAAGACTGAGGTCTACATCCGCGCCATCCAAGAGGTCGTCGAGCGTGGTAAGTCCGCGTTGCTACTGGTTCCTGAAATCGCTCTGACCCCCCAGACCATGGAGCGGCTTAGTTCCCGCTTTGCCGCCAGTGGCCACGGGGTCGCCATGCTTCACAGCAAAATGTCTGATGGCGAGCGCTATGCCGAATGGTGCCGCATTGTCTCAGGTGACGCGCGTGTGGTCATCGGTCCCCGGAGTGCCGTCTTCGCTCCGGCCGTGGATGTCGGCATCATCGTCGTCGATGAGGAGCATGAACCTTCCTACAAGCAGGACAAGTCTCCCCGTTACCACGGTCGCGACGTTGCAGTGGTTCGCGGCAAGATCTGTGGGTGTCCGGTCATTTTGGGAAGCGCTACGCCGTCGCTGGAATCCCTGCATAACGTCCAGGAGGGCAAGTACCAGATGGCTCGATTGGAGGAACGGGTCGACAATTGCGAGCTGCCTCTCGTTCGCGTAGTCGATCTCCGTCGGGAGCCAAAGCCTACGAAAGGCGCGCCCAACATCTTCTCCGGTGAGCTGATCAAGCAGATGAACCTGCGCCTTCAGCGAGGCGAGCAGACGATCCTGTTCCTAAACCGCCGTGGCTTCGCCCGCAGCCAGCAGTGCCTCGCCTGTGGCCACGCCATCGGTTGCCAGCACTGCTCGATCACCCTCACCTATCATCGGGCTAAAGAGCAACTCCTCTGCCATATGTGTGGCCACCAACAGAAACCGGCAAGGGTTTGTCCAGAATGTGGAGACGCCTCGATTCTGTCTTCTGGATTCGGCACTGAGCGGGTCGAACACGCGCTCGAAAAGCAGTTCCCTAGGGCTCGCGTGGCGCGCATCGACTCGGATTCGGTATCGAGAAAAGGCCGGCTCCAAGAACTTCTCGACGACTTCAAACGAGGCCGCATCGACATCATCATCGGCACCCAGATGATCGCCAAGGGATTGCACTTTCCCAACGTAACCCTAGTCGGAGTTCTCCAAGCCGACCTCGGACTACAGACACCCGACTTTCGGGCATCAGAGCGGGTCTTCCAGCTTCTCACTCAGGTTGCTGGACGGGCGGGTAGAGGAGACCTCGCAGGGGAGGTCATCGTCCAAGCGTATTCCCCGGAGAGTCCAGCCATTCAGTTCGCGCGTCACCAAGACTTTGATGGATTCGCCAAGCAGGAGTTGGAGATGCGGAGGGTATTTGCCTACCCACCCTATTCGCACGCCTCGCTTGTTCATTCCCGCTCAGAGGATGCCGACGCCGGTCACCGCGTGCTTCTCGACCTTCTACCATATCTGAAAGCCGGAGCAGAAGCTCTGGGAGTCACCGTCGGTGAGGCAATTCCCTGTCCGCTAGAGAAGGCTCACGGGCAGTTCCGCTTTCAGATCCTCCTCCGTTCACCATCGCCCGCGAGAATGAGGAAGCTAATTCGTGACGGGCTCGCCTCCATCGACATGCCCCAGAATGCGCTCGTCACTTGGGACATGGATCCCTATTCCCTGATGTAGAGAAAAAATGGCGCGCCCTACAGGACTCGAACCTGTGACCTACGGATTAGAAATCCGTTGCTCTATCCAGCTGAGCTAAGGGCGCATCGCTTGTATCCGTTAAGTAGTAGAGCACCTAGCACGACGGTCAACATTCGAAAAGCACCTATGCGCTATCTTTGAGGTGCTGGACTCGGCGGAGAGGGGAGCTACTGAGGGCGATCTGGGGCACTGGGAATGCCTCTTGCATCAAACCGGTCTCCGCCACTATTCTACGGTAATGAAAAGCTCCAGTCTCAAACTTGTCCTTCCACTCGTTCTTCTCGCAGGTTCTGTTGTCGCAATCGCCATCGCTCAGCAGGATAGCGATAAGCCGCTCAAAGCTCTTCTTGTCACTGGTGAGGGCTACCATGACTACGAAGCCCAGAAAAAGATCATCTCCGATGGAGTCAGCGAGCGTATGGCCATCGATTGGACGATTCTTCACCACAAGACTGCCGACGAGGCCAAGGTCGATCTCAGCAAGGCCGACTGGGCCGCTGCCTACGACGTCGTCGTTTACAACATCTGCCACGCGAAGGAGACCGACAAGGCATTTATCGAGTCGGTCGTCGCCACGCACGAAGCGGGCAAGCCGATGGTGTCGATTCATTGCTCCATGCACTCCTACCACTGGAACATTCCTGCGGAAGAAGGTGAGGTCCGTGCTTGGAACCGTCTTCTAGGTGTCTACTCAAAAGACCACGGCCCGAAGGCAGCGATCACGGTCACCAAGGTCGCCGAAAAGGCCGACCACCCAGCTATCAAGGACCTGCCTGATGGTTGGAAGACCCCAGAGGGTGAACTGTACAACATCCAGAAAGTCTACACGGCGGACATCCTAGCCATCGGCAACAATGGCAAAGTTGAGAACCCAGTCATCTGGACCAACAAGTCAAAGGATGCGCGCGTATTCGCGACTACCATCGGTCACCACAACTCAACGATGCAGACCCCAGAATTTCTCGATCTGATTACCAACGGCATCCGCTGGGCTGTCAGCGACGCTGAGTAGTATGCTGTAGGGCGGCGCTAACGTCGCCGCCAGCGCCGCTTAGATCGCTAGGGGACAGCAATCCCTACCTGATGCGCCAGGTATGGCTGGCGAGCTAGCTGGCGATCCCTCGGGACATCCTGTTGTCCTATTACAAAAACCTTTCACGTTACTAGGTTCCGGACGACGAGAAGGCGGCGGCTTGTAACCAAGAGCCCTGCAACTGTCTTGTCGCCAGGAGAAACCTAGGACTCCTCTAACCGCAGGATGTCTTCAATCGTCTCCCGCCGGGTAAACTGGGTCACCGTACCATCGGACTCGCGCCAAAGCTGCGGCGCCCGGCCGAGCGAGTTGTAGTTCGACGCCATCGAATATCCGTAGGCACCTCCATCATGAAGGAGCATGAGGTCACCAGTTTGCGGAGTCGGCAACTGTCGCAGCTGAAGCATCTCGGAGTCGTCACGAGTGAATACGTCACCGCTCTCACACAACGGACCGGCCACCACGACTGGTAATTTTTTGCGATCAGTAGCCGCCGGTATGGTGATTCGGTGGTAGGCACCGTACATTGCTGGCCGGGCCAGATCGACGAAGCCCGCATCGACCATGGCGAAGGTCACTCCAGAGCCCTTTTCATTGGTCTGGGTTTCCTTGACGTCGGTTACCCGGGTCACCAGGACTGCGGCGGGTGCGACGTAGAAGCGACCGGGTTCAATTTCGAGTCGAAGATCACGGCCGGCGACTTTACTCAATTTCCCCTGGGCATTGGCGAAAACGTCGCGCAGACGCTCCACAGGGATATCCGCATCCGGATCGCGGTAGTCATGAGGGATGCCGCCACCCAACGAGACTCCCTCGAGGTCTTGGAAGGTGGTCATAATCTCGGCGAACTCGTCAGCAAGCCGGTTTAGGTTGTCGTAAAGCTCGTCAAACTGTGGTCCGCTACCAATATGCGCGTGCAACATGGTCACCTTCATTCCCGCAGCTTCGGCAGCTTCGCGCACTGCATCGGCCTCGGTCAGCCAGACACCGTGCTTCGAACTCGGACCACCGGTGTCGCACTCGTTGACGTGGCCATGGCCGAATCCAGGATTCACCCGAAGCGAGATCGGCCCCGTGTAGTTGGCGGCCTTCAATTCGGCAACCATGCCAGGCGAACCGACGTTCGGTAAGACTCCCTCCTTAAGGACGACATCGAGGGCGTTGTCGCGGAACACATCGGCGGTGAAGCAAATCTGCGGCGGATTCAATCCAGCATCGTATCCGGCGTGGCGTGCGCGCAGGACTTCATTGCCCGACACCGCATCGATCCAGACGCCAGCCTTGTTCATTTCCTGCAGAACCTTCGTCGCCGGGGAAGCCTTCATGGCGAACCGAGCCTGCACTCCCGGTGAGTCAGTGGTGGAAACCACGGCTTCGATACGAGCCCGTAACACCTCAGAATCCCAGATCCAGAATGGGGTTCCGTATTTGGTGGCCAATTTCTCAAGAAGCTCGGGATCTGAGGCGGGAAGATGCGCAGGCGTTTTCACGGCTTCTCCATGGTCCAGCCTCGGGGAAATCTCAAGCACGGAGCGATTCTGAATTCATTGAGCCATTAACGGTGAATGTCGATGTCCTTTCTTTCTTGCCCTTAGGGGGGGGAAGCCGCTAGCACTTACTCTAGCGTATGAGTGACCACGACCCACTGTCCTACCGGCGATCTAGTCTTCGGATCGTCTTCAGCCTTCTCACCATCTGGTTTATGGCCAGCTACGTGGCGTCGATTCTCGCCCGCGATTGGCTGGACGCGAACTTACCGTCGATCGGACATGCCCCATTTGGTTTTTGGATGTCCCAGCAGGGATCGATCATTATTTTCATTCTCCTACTCATCGCCTATCGATTCCTGATGAATCGGCTCGATGCCCGTCACGGTTTGGTCGACAAGGACTAGTCGTCATTCGCATCCCAAGAACACACCCATTTCTATGAGCCAAGACCTCTGGAACTATCTCTTCATCGGCCTCTCGTTTGCCGTCTACATTTTCATCGCCGTTCGCTCTCGTGCGGGATCGACGCAGGAATTCTATGTGGCGAACCAAGGCGTCTCTCCCTTCGCTAACGGAATGGCTACGGCAGCCGACTGGATGTCGGCAGCTACCTTCATCTCCATGGCCGGAACCGTGGCGATCAGCGGCTACGACGGCGGCCGTTTTCTCATGGGCTGGACCGGCGGCTATGTCCTCCTAACCATCCTCATGGTGCCTTACTTACGGAAGTTCGGCAAGGCTACCGTGCCCGACTTTATCGGTGACCGCTACTACTCGAACTTCGCCCGTCTCGTCGCTGTCATCTGCGCCATCTTTATCTGCCTCACCTACATCATGGGTCAGATGCGCGGTGTCGGCGTAGTCTTCGCCCAATTGTTTAACATCGAAATCTGGGCTGGAGTCATCATTGGCGGGGCCATTGTCTTCTTTTACGCCGCCCTCGGTGGAATGAAGGGCATCACCTATACGCAGGTCGCTCAATACTGCGTCATGGCCTTCTCTTACACCCTGCCAACGATCCTGATTGCCATGACCCTGACCGGCAACGTCTTCCCGCAACTTGGACTGATCGGAAGCACCGTTGGTGAAAACTCGCAGCCGATCCTCGAGAAGCTGAACAATGTCAACATCGAGCTCGGCTTCTCAGAATACACCGCCGGCAACATGTCCAAGCTAAACATGTTCTGCATCACCGCCGCGCTCATGGCTGGCACAGCAGGACTTCCGCACGTCATCGTCCGCTTCTTCACGGTGAAGGACGTTAAGGCAGTGCGGACTTCGTGTTGTTGGACACTTGCTTTCATCGGTGTCATCTACCTGACCGCTCCAGCAGTCGGAGCCTTCGCTCGGATCAACCTAATCGACAAGCTCCACAACACAGCGTATTCCGAAGCACCTGCTTGGTTTGCTAAGTTCGAGGAAACTAAGCAAATGTCTTGGGTCGATAAAAATAACGACGGAAAAATCCAGTACTTCGGCCCAGGCAAAGCGACCGAAGGTTCCAGTGGAGCAGTGTTCGCCGGTAAGCCGGACTTTGACAAAGAAGCTCCGCGAGGACTACATGGCCAACGAGTACCGACCAACGAGGTCGATCTGACAAACCCTAACGAACTTTACTTTGGTACTGACATCATGGTCATGGCTAATCCCTACATGGGCGGCCTACCGAAGTGGGTCATCGGCTTTTTGATGGCTGGTTGCATCGCGGCGGCTCTGTCCACGGCGGCTGGTCTGCTCCTAGTACTTTCGACATCGATCTCGCACGACTTGATGAAGAAGATCCTCAAACCAGACCTGACGGACCGTCAGGAGATGGGCTACGCGCGAGGTGCTTCCGCAGTGGCTCTGCTCGTTGCGATCTACTTCGGCATCAATCCACCGTCGGCATTCATTGCCAAGACAGTCGCCTTCGCCTTCGGCCTAGCTGCTTCCTCGTTCTTCCCGACCCTGCTCATTGGCATTTTCTCGAAGCGGATGGGAAGCACCGGAGCCATCGCCGGAATGATCGCCGGTATCACCTTCACGCTCGGATACATCATCTACTTTCAATTCAATCTTCCGCTAGTTGGAAAGGGGAGCCCGGATCAATATCTGTTCGGTATCACGCCGGAAGGAATAGGCTTCGTCGGTATGATCCTCAACTTCGTCGTCGCCTTTGTCGTTAACAGCTTCACCGCGGATGCGCCTCAGGAGGTGCAGGACATGGTCGAGCGAATTCACGTTCCGACTGGAGCAAGCGAGGCGTCCGACCATTAAAGAATGTCGATGTCGAAACACGTGGTTATCGTCGGCGGTGGAGTGGTCGGTCTTTGCACCGGTCACTACCTCGCGCGCGCCGGTCACCGAGTAACGATACTCGACCGCGATCCGGAGCAGAATGAGTCCTGTTCTGCCAAGAACGCGGGGATGGTGGTGCCGAGCCACTTTATCCCGCTCGCGGCGCCGGGCGTGATCTCGCAGGGACTGCGTTGTATGCTCAATCCGTTGTCGCCCTTTTACCTACGACCTCGGCTTGACCCAAAATTCTGGCTCTGGTGTTTGCAGTTTTTCCGCCATTCGAACCGTCGCCATGTGGCGGTTTCAGAACCATTGTTGCGGGACCTCAGCTTGGCCAGCCGTGCACTGTTTCTGGAACTGGCAGAAGAGTTCGATTTTTCGCTAAAGACGCGCGGCTTGGCCATGCTTTGCCGAACCCAGCACGGGCTGGACGAAGAGGCCAAGGTCGCAGTGAGGGCCAACGAGATCGGCATCGAGGCCGAGGTCTGCGATCCGGTCCGACTTCGGGAACTAGACCCTAGCGTCACCATGGATGCCATGGGAGGCGTCTGGTTTCCCCAGGACTGCCATCTCAACCCAGCTACCTTTCTTGAGGGACTACGCACTTCGATCCGAAAGAACGGAGGGCAGATTTCGAATCACGACATCACGCACCTCGATGGTGGCTCAGGCAAGCTTCGCGCCGTGATTGCCGATGACGGTGAACGGTTCGATGCCGATGCGTTCGTCCTCTCGGGCGGTATCTGGACACCGGAAATCTCCCGCCATCTGGGTCTGTCGATTCCCATGCAGGGAGGCAAGGGCTACTCGATGACTCTGAAGGAGCCGAGAGAGCTTCCCCAGCTATGTTCACTCCTAAAGGAAGGCCGAGTGACGGTCACCCCGATGCGCAAGGAACTCCGAATTGCCGGAACCACGGAAATCTGTGGAGATGATTTCTCGCCTAGTCCGAAGCGAATCAGAAGCATCGTCACCAATTTCTGTCGGTTCTTTCCGGAGTTCGTTCCTGAGGATTTCGACTACCTCAAGGTCTGGTCAGGGCTTCGTCCCTGCACACCTGATGGGCTTCCTTACCTGGGAATTGCGCCTCGTTTCGGTAACACTGTCGTCAGCACCGGACACTCAATGCTGGGACTGAGTCTCGGCCCAATCTCCGGCCAACTGACAGCCGGATTGATTGACGGAACGGTTTCGGAAACCGGTATCGATCTCCGAATGCTGGCACCAGGTCGGTTTGGCTAGTTTAGTTTATGGAAATCCGTTGTCCCAGACACCCTGCGGCACTTTGGATCCTTGGGCTCGCTCTGGCTGCCTCCGGTGGCACCCGACAGCTCGACCGAGTCTTCTTGGATCAAGAGGTGCGTCTCTTGGAGGGCGGGCCATCTGGCGATCTCAATGGTGTTGTGGCTGGAGGTCTAATTTCTCCGGTGTTTCTCGTCCCGATCATGTTTCTGCTTCTTAAGATCGGGCTTCGCAACTACCCGAAGGAGCCGATTCCGATCAACTATTTCACCCGGACACCGAATCGCTCCCAAGTCGGCTGGAACTTCCTTTTCGGTGGCTTGGCGATGGTCTGGGGATTCTTCCTCTGTAGCCAGATCCGGCTCATTCAGAAACTGACCCAGTACGACTTGGCCGAGTTCGTTCCTGACGCCCTATGGAATCTCGTCTGCATTTTCTGCACTCTTGTACTCTGGCTCGCCTTACGGGCCGTGAGCTGTTTCCGGGCACGTGGCGCAATTGCCTAGCTCTCGGTGTCGAGCTTGCCGTCCCGCATCCGGATCCTGCGGTCGGCCATCTCCGCCACTTCCTCACTGTGGGTGACCAGTAGCAGCGTCAGGTCTCCTTCGGAGTGAAGTTGGTGAATCAGGGTCATGACGAGGGCTGCGTTTTCCGAGTCGAGGTTGCCTGTCGGTTCATCGGCAAGCAGGATCCGCGGCTGGTGGACCAACGCTCGTGCGAGGGCAACGCGTTGCATCTCGCCACCGCTGAGTTGCTGCGGTAGGTGAGTAGCACGATTTTCAAGGCCAACCCGAGGAAGAATACTACCCACTCTACGGGTGATCTCACCGACGGAGGTTCCTTGGAGACGAAGCGGAAGACCGATGTTCTCCGCAACCGTGAGAGTCGGTAGAAGATTGAAGAACTGGAAGACGATCCCCACTTCCTGACGCCGATACACAGTCCGCTCATTCTCGCTGGCCAATTGTAGTGAGACTCCTGCGGCCTCGATCTCGCCATCCGAAGGGGTATCTAACGCCCCGACCAACTGTAGAAGCGTGGTTTTGCCGCAACCACTCGGGCCCGTTACCGAAACGAATTCTCCGCAGTCGACGGACAGATCAAGCGCATCGAGAGCCCGAACGACTCGATCCCCCTCGGCGTAGTGTTTACTCAGATTACAGGTCGTGATCACAGATTACTGGTCGCTCCTACCTTGGCTATCGCAAGGTAGGAACCGATTTTGCAAACCAGTCAGTATCGACGATGTTCCTCAGCCTATCGGGCCGACGACTCTATGATATTCGAAAAGCTGGCCAAGCATTGGAACCCCGTGATCGGAGATCCGTCACCTGTTGGATGGTTTACAGTCGTCGCCTATTTCCTCGCGGCGACTCTTCTCGTTTACCACCTTTGGCGGAGCCCTAGTCTGTATCGTCAGGATCTCCGACGACACGCCGGAATTTTAACGGTGTGTATTCTATTTCTCGGATTTCTCGGAGTGAATAAGCAGTTGGATCTGCAGACACTGATGACCAATATCGGCCGTGATGTGGCGACAGAACAAGGCTGGTACGAGGGCCGTGAGAAGGTTCAATATTTGTTCATCGGGTTACTACTTCTGTTCTCGGCCTTTGCCTTCGTCGGAACCACCATCTACTTCCGCCGAATTCTTAAGGACCATTGGCTACTCCTTTTCGGGCTTTCCCTCCTCGTTCTGTTCGTCTTGGTCCGAGCGTCTTCAGCTCACATCATGGATGTGTTTATCGACAGCCGGGTGGCCGGGATCAAGATGAACTGGATCCTCGAACTAGGAGGGATCAGTATCGTTTCCTTGGGTTCGGCGACTTCGATTCTTCGCCGTAATCGGAGATCGGAGATCTCGGGACTAGGAGCAGGCTAAGAGCTAGGCCTAAGAACTTCCTGGACCTTTTTCGACATGGCCAAGCCGAGTGCCCTCTGCCCCTCGGAATCGAGGTGGATGCAGTCGGTAGTCGGGCATGTGGCGTGCTCGGCCGCATCGAGAAGGTCGAGCCCCCGGCTGGCGGCCTGCATCTGGTAGGCTTGGGCAAAGCCAGATGAAGTCTCGGCAGCTCCGTCAAAGAGGTTTCCAAAGGGACAGTCGCCAGGTGCCACGGCAGGAGGCGAAACTAGCAGAACTTTAGGAGCGGATCCGTGTAGACCAGCGTCGCTTGAGCGGATTCTCTCGCAGAGTTCGGCCGCACCGTGAGCGATGTTGTCGGCGGATTGTCCGAAATGAGTCTTCAAGTCGTTGGTGCCGAGCATGACGATGACAAGGTCGATCGGCTTTTGACTCTCGAGAACGACTGGCAGGTGCCGACTCCCATTCTTGTCGATCGTCTCGAAGGGGTCATCGTGAACGGTGGTTCGGCCATTTTGGGCCTCTTCAAGGACGCGGTAGCCGGTGTCGCCAAGCTCGGTTGCTAGGACCCCGGGCCAGCGGACGTCGTTAGGGTATCGTTCTGCCTCGGTCGCTGGAATGAAGCCCCAAGTGTTTGAGTCACCGAAGCAGACGATGGCCTTCTTTGTCATAACACTCAGCATTCTCAAACGGTCCGCGATCTTTCGGATGATCGATTAGGAGGTCTTCTTGCTGTCTTCATCTGCGTCCTCGGCTTTTTTTGCGACGTTCATCGGACTGAAGTCGCCCTCTTCGCAACAGTTGACGAAGCCTTCGCAGTAGCATTTGAGTTCCTCCCACACATCGCGGATGCCAGCGGACTCATCATCGGTAATGACGTTGTCGGCAGCAGCCCGAGAGATGGTGGACAGCAGTTCGGAGAACTGCGTCACGATCTCATTGGTTGCAGGTAGAACCTCAAACCCTTCTTCGCAGTAGCTCTTAGGATTTCGGACAAAGTAGCCGCCGGCCTCTTCACATAACCATTGAACGATGTGGGGATCCTCGGTTAGGCGGTACAGCTCGAGAGCCCGATCGAGAGGGTTGCGACTTCCGCTTCCCATATCCGTATTCGGTTGTGCCCATTTGTAAACGAGTGACAGGGAAACCCCCATCTCTGCCGCGATTTCCTTTGGACTCGCGGACTCCTCGAATGCTTTTTTGATGATCTCGTGTGATTCCATCGCTTCGCTCTCAACGAGTTTGGTCGATTCTGCGCTAGATGGCAAGGATTCGCCGTCTTTGAGGGCATTTGAATTTATTTTATTAAAAATATTGTATATTATTATAATTATATTTATCTTAGCTAAATCATCACCAATTGTTCCGCATGAACCAAGACCATCCCAATCAGCCCGTCACCCAGCCCCATCCTTTCGGAGCCGCACCCCAGGCCCCAGCCCCCGTTGCTCAAGCACCCACGACAGATAAAGTGGTAGCTGTACGCTTTGGAAACAACGAAGACTTCGCAATGGAGCTCCAACAGATCCGACAGCAGATCGTCTCTGGCTTGGACCGTCTAATGGACACCGCGATCGCATACAGCCAGCAAGCGGCTTCGTCTACTGCAGTCAAAACGACTCCTTCGGTCGACCAAGTTGTTCCCGAGAGTCCGACCGCAACGAATGATGAAACCGCAGGCTGGGCGTCAGCTACCACCGTAGCCGCTCCTGAAGCAGTAGCTACCACCGTAACCGCTCCTGAAGCAGTAGCTCAGCCGACTCTGTTTCCCCAGTCCCCGGATGACGAGGAGGTAGTAGTTCCTCAGCCGGTGGCTCTAGATCCCCGTCAGGGAATGCCTGCAGTCAATCCTGAGCACGCGGCCGGCTCTCCATTCTCTGCGGTCGCTTCGGATGAGCAACCCCAGCCAAGTGATAGTGAGGAACGTAAATTTCCTTCTCTCCGCGAACTTCTCAAGATGAATGGCGCCGAGGATTCCACCTCGGCATCGAGCAGCGACAGCGCTAGAGTTCTTGCTCCAGAGAAAGCCGTAACGCCTTCTGGAACGACACGGAAGAGCTTGGTTCCCCAGCCGAGAACGGTAGCTGCGAGCCAGCAAGAAGAGCCAGCGCCAGCTCATTTTGTACCAGGTGCTATCCTCAAGCAGGCAGCCACTCAGCATCAGGCCCCGGCTCCTCAGTCTTCACAGGATCAGCCGACTCCGTTCCAGGCGGAGGTAGTTACGCCGCATCAGAATCCGCCATCGAGCCCGTTCAGCACAGTTCAAGCAGAGCCCGTTGCAGAGCCCATTGCTGAGGCAGCACCAGCACCAGCTCCAGCGGCTCCTGAAGCTCCCGCTCTCGAGCCATTTGCCGCCTTCCCGCCAGTCCCACAGAACAACGCACCCAACTGGGGCGAGCAACGCAACGCCAGCTAGTTCGGTAGCAATTGCTAAGGCGGGGGCACCGTGTAGATCCTTGTAAAGATCAGCTCGGTGCTCAGGCTAAAAATTAGTGCGGTCTGCGCGAGGGTCAGAAGCTTTTTCTTCTACCGACGGCAGATCATGCCACCTCTAAGGAAAATCGCGATGGCAATACCCGGTAAGTAGAGCCTGTCCCAAAGTTAGCCGATTTTCTGGAGCGGCCGAATTGGGTGCGTTCAGAAGACTATCTGACGTGGTCTTTTGCTCGTAATTTCTCCCATTGAAGCATTTGAGGTCGCTGGTTTGTCTAAGTTGCTCTGAAGTC